>FUFK010038439.1_pt1 | contig 20557 bp, 32 predicted proteins | sample 1021851 | NCBI WGS metagenome assembly FUFK01 (sample SAMEA51879418, study PRJEB19060) | metagenome
AAAAAAGTTGCTGTTCCACTTGGAACAATGGCTGAGTATGTTTTTGATGAAAGTATGAAAGTTGTTGGAGCTGACAGAAAAAAAATGGATATTATTCAAATGGATCCTGAAGAAGGAGCTGCTGCTTTAGTAAGTGGTGATGTTGTAATGGCATGTTTATTTGGNGGTAANTCTATNAAAGCTGCAACTGCNGTNGGNTCNAGATTNCTTACAGTTCAAGAAGCTAGAGACGCTGGTATNTTAGGAATAGATATTACTTCTGTAACTACAAAGTTTATGAAGGAAAATCCTGGAATGCTAAGAACTTTTATCGAAGTAACTCATGAAGCAAATGCTAGATATAGAGCTGGAAAAAGTGATATGAACTCTATGTCAAAAGCTTCTGAAATGAAAGTTGCAGACATGAAAGAAACTTTAAGTGGATTTAAATTCCTTACTCCAGAAGAAACAAAAGAGTCAATGGAAAGCGGAAATCTTGATGCATTCTTAAAAGGAATGGGAACACCAAGAGGAAACGTAGACACAAGTTTCTTACCTTTATAATTTAAAGGTAGATAAAATTTAAATAGGCGCCAATTTGAATAAATTGGTGCCTATTTTTTTGTAAGAAATTCTAATATAAAGTCTTTTATGAGTGATTTAGTTTCTCAAAACCTAAATATGATTTTTAAAACTCCTAAAGGAGAAACNGTTCANGCNTTAAAAGATTTAAATTTNACTCTTAAAAANGGAGANNTNCTTACNGTNNTNGGTCCTTCTGGNTGTGGAAAAACAACTTTATTAAATATAACTGCAGGATTTATAAGACCAACTTCTGGAAATATAACTCTNAATAATAAAGAAATAGATGGCCCTGGAGTTGAAAGAGGAATGGTNTTTCAACAAGGNGCTTTNTTNGANTGGTTNACNGTNGCTGAAAATGTNAACTTTGGANTAAGAATGAAAAATGAGGATCCAATTAAAACTCAAAAAAAAGTTGATGAATGGTTAGAAATAGTTGGGCTTAAAGGATTTGGAAATACCCCAACATATCAATTATCAGGAGGAATGCAGCAGAGAGTTGCGCTTGCTAGATGTTTGATAAATGATCCAGATTTAATTCTTATGGATGAACCATTGGGGGCACTTGATGCATTAACCAGAGAAAAGATGCAATCNTTAGTTCTTAAAATTTGGAAAGAAACCGGAAAAACAATCATACTAATTACTCACTCTGTTGAAGAAGCTTTATTACTTGGTGAAAGATTATATGTAATGGCTCCAAGGCCAGGACGAATACATAAAGAATATAATCTTCCCTTCGCGTCAATGGGCTTGAAGGAGGATTTAAGAGAAATAAAAAAAAATAAAGATTTTTCTGCAAAACGGGAAGAAATTTTAGAAATGATTTGGAATATGGAAGAAGAAATAATGGGGAAAGAAAATTAGATGTTAACTCAAATAGTAACTTTTTTAATTTTTTTTGCTGTTGTTGGATGTATTCTTTATGGGAGACGATTAATAAGAACTGAAAAAGTTGATGCAGTTTTTGGAAATCCTGAAAGAGCAAGAGGCGGTACGCATTGGGTCATAGTTGGAAGTAGTTTTCTTCTTTTAGTATGGCTTTATTATTCATGGGATATCGCAAAGGGATTTTATCCAAAATCTGCTAATGAACTTTGCCAAGTAGCTAAAGTTAATGACTCGTTATTAGGTTTAAAATATCAATTTCCAATTGAAGAAAGAGAATTTAAAAGCACTTCTCAAATAAAAAAAGAGAATAAAAATCTTCAACAAATCCTGGAAGAAATACAAACTTCTGATGAATTAAATAGTCAACAAAAAACAATCCTTACTAGCTATGTAAATAAAACTAGCCAATTAATTCCTTTACTAACTAATGAAGACTTACTTGAAATTGAAACAAAACAAAAAATTGATGATATCACCGGTAAGATAAATCTTTTAACTGAGAATTTTAAGAAACCTGATTATCCTTTTGAAACGGAACAAGAATATAGTGAAAGACAAAGAGCTGTAGGTGAGGAAGGTGGATGGGGTATAGTTAAAGTAAGTGCAGGAACTGGATCTATAGAAAATACAATAGAGGTGCCATTAATTCCTGCAACAGATAGAGGTTTAAAATTTCATACAGCTGCTCAAGAATTAAATTTGATAAGCGATGAATTTTTTAAATTAAGAAATCATAATCCAGAATTCAAAAATCATATTAAAGAGCTTAAAGATGAAATTAAATCTTATAGAAAAGATTTAAGTGATAGTGAAGACCTATCTTCAAATTATGCAAAAAATATTGTTAAGATCGCAAGAAGAATAGAATTTGCCAGCATATACCCCCCTAAAGCATTAGATAAAATGCAAAATGCAATTATTAAATTTGATGTTGCACAAAAGGAAGCTCAAGGGTGGTTTAAGGTTCATTGATATTTTTTTATTTCCAGCAGGTACAATTGTTGCAAGTGGTCCAAGTTGTTCTGAGCAAGGCTCTGGTCGATGGCTTCCAAAACCTTCGGATACTTTTAACAAGTTCGTACTAATGTTAAAACCCAGTGTAGGCTACAAAGACATTCCTCTTTTATGGATAGATATGGTTGATGTAAGTAAGATGATTGGTTTTCTTTTACCAGATTGGATAGCTGATATNCTTCCAGGTGATTACCCAGTTCATACTAAAGAAGGAATAGTGAAACAAAACTTTAAGGGCTANGTACTTAAAGTTGTCACTGGCGACTTTGAGTTATTTAAAGTGCCTGTACCTTATGGTCATATTTGGGATTCTTTTTTGAGAGTATTTTTAGGATTGGTTTTTGGAATACTTATTGGCGTCCCCCTAGGTTTATTCATGGGTTTAAATAGATTTGCTAAAGGTTTTTTTGATCCATTAATTGAACTTTACAGACCAGTTCCTCCTTTAGCTTGGGCTCCTCTTATTATTTCCGTTTTAGGAATTGATAATACGGGTAAAGTTTTCTTATTATTTATGGTTTCATTATCTATTATGATTATTTCGGCAAGAGCTGGGGCATCAGGAACTCAATTATCAAAAATTCATGCAGCTCACTCTTTAGGCGCTTCAAAAAAACAAATATTAAGATACGTCATTTTTCCCAACTCTCTTCCAGAGATATTAACTGGAATAAGAGTTGCTGTTGGTATGTGCTGGGGAACTTTAGTAGCTGCAGAGTTCTTAGCAGGAACTACGGGTATTGGTTTTGTTGAGAATGTAGCAAAAAAATATTTTCAATATGAAGTTATTTGGATCACGATATTCATAATGGGTATGCTTGGTCTTTTGTTTGATATAACTTTAAGAAAAATAATTGATAAAACAATACCTTGGCGTGGGAAAGGTTAAATTGAGAACTGAAAAATTAAAAAAAGAGATAATCAATATTTTTCAAAAATTTGGCTTGAGTAATAAACATTCTTTAATATCTGCTAATGCACTAATAAACGCAGAATTAGTTGGTGCATATGGTCATGGGTTATCAAGATTAAAAATGTATTGTGATCGAATTTCTAAAAAATTAATTAATCCTAAACCTAAAATAAAGATAAAAAAAATATCTCAATCAATCTCTCATATAGATGCTGACGACAGTATTGGTTTTGTTGCTGCAGACGTTGCAATTAAAAAAGCAATTCAAAATGCAAAAAAGACTGGTATCGGTTTGGTGGCTGTTAAAAATAGTGGTCATTATGGCTTATCAGGTTATTACGCTGAGCAAGCTGTAAAAAAAAATTTGATTACAATGATTTATACAAATGCACCCCCTGCTATTGCTCCCCATGGTGCATTAAAAAGTTTGTTTGGCACGAACCCAATTTGTTTTGGAACACCCACCAGCTCAAAAATCCCTTTTATTTTGGACACTTCGATATCAATGATAAATAGAGGTAAGATTAGAGTTGCTGCAAGAAATAATAAAAAGATACCAGATGGAGTTGCTTTAGATCGATTTGGTAAACCAACAACAAATGCCAAAAAGGCCTTAAAAGGTGTTCAATTACCCATTGCAAGTTTTAGGGGTTCCGGTTTAGCTTGGATGGTAGATATATTAAGTGGTGTTTTAACAGGCGGTAATCATGCAGGAAGAGTAAAAGATCCTTTTGATGATTTTACTGGCCCACAAAATATTGGACACTTGTTTATCACATTTAAAACAAATTTATTTGTAAAAGATTTCAATAAAAGAATAAAAGATAATATTAAGAAAGTTAAACGATTACCAAAAATAAAAGGAATTAAAGAAATTATGTATCCTGGTCAAAATAAATATCAAAGATTTAAATTAAATTCAAAAAAAGAGATAAAAATTTCTGAAATAACCAAAAGAGATTTAGAAAATTTAAAAAATTAAATATGCTTTCAAATAAAGAAATTGTTTGTCCTAATAATCTTTTAAACGCAGCACATAAAAAAAAAGGTGTAAAAGCAGCTATAGTTAATGCAGGGAAACCTTTACCAATGCTTTCCGTTCAAGATGCTGTAAACGAAAATTTGATTGAACCAATTTTTATAGGAGATAAGAGTGAAATAGTAAAATGTGCACAAGATCTTAAGTGGGATATTTCAAAATATGAAATTATTCATGAGCCAATAGAAAATAATACTGCTGCTATTGCTGCAAAACTTGCAAGTGATAAAAAAATTAGAATTATCGTAAAAGGGCATATTCATACTGACGTTTTAATGAAAGAAGTCCTAAAAAGAGAATATCATTTATTAGGAAAAACTAGATTAAGTCACATTTGGCACATGACGTTAGATAAAGAGGATAAACCACTCATAATAACTGATGGAGCATTAAATGTATTACCCAATGTAAAAACAAAAATGCATATACTTAAAAATGTTATTAATTTTTCTAATAGAATTGGAATTGAAAGACCAAAGATTGCAATATTGTCTGCTACTGAGGAGGTGTTGGATAGTGTGCCAAGTTCCTTAGATGCAGACGAAATAACAAAACTTGCTAAGAAAGAAAATCTTAATGCTGATGTTTTTGGCCCACTAGCATTCGACAATAGTATCTCCAAAAAATCAGCATCTATTAAGGGAATTAAAAATGAGGTCGCGGGCATGGCTGACGTTCTATTAGTACCAAGTGTAGAAACAGGAAATGGATTGGTTAAGATGCTTATTTATTTTTGTGGAGCATGTGCTGCTGGAGTTGTTGTTGGTGGAAAAGTTCCAGTTGTAATTACCAGCAGATCTGATGATGCACCGGCAAGATTGGCATCAATTGCAGCTGCCGTTGTAGCTTTAGATTAATTGTTTGATTGCAATAAAATTGAAATTGTCTTAAATAATTCAACAATAACAAACAAATAATATGGCAATCACGTATTTAAAAAAATCTCCAAAAACATCGTCAACAGACGACAATAAAACAACAGGAATCGTTCAAGATTTATTAAAAGATATTGAGAGTACAAAAGAACAGGGTTGTGTTGATTTAACAAAGAAGTTTGACAAATATGATGGTGAAATCATTATTTCAAAAGAGAGAATTGAAGAAATTAAAAAAACTTTAGATCAAAAAACTAAAGACGATATTCAGTTTTCATTTGATCGAGTAAGAAAATTTGCTGAAGCTCAACTTAAAAATTACGGACAAGACTTTGAAGTGGAATTATCCGATGGTTTGTATGCAGGTCAAAAATTAGTTCCCGTCAATACTGCAGGGTGCTACATACCTGGAGGGAGATATGCTCATATCGCTTCTGCTGTAATGAGTGTTACGACAGCCAAAGTTGCTGGTGTTAAAAATATTATTGCTTGTAGTCCACCAAAAGAAGGTATTGGTGCCCACCCTACTATTGTTTACACTGCTGATCTTTGTGGTGCAGATGTAATTTTAAACTTAGGTGGTGTTCCTGCGATTGCTGCAATGACTAATGGATTATTTAAAAACCCTCCAGCAGATATAATTGTTGGTCCAGGAAACCAGTTTGTTGCTGAAGCAAAAAGAATTTTATATGGCAAAGTGGGTATTGATTTGTTTGCAGGTCCAACTGAAATTGGAATTATTGCTGATGCAAAAGCTGATCCAGAAATAGTTGCTGTTGATTTGGTAGGTCAAGCNGAACATGGTTATAATTCNCCATGTTGGCTGTATACAACNAGTAAAGAATTAGCTGANAAAGTTATGANNAGAGTTCCNGANTTAATTGCAGAGTTACCAGAGGTTCCAAGAACTAGTGCAGAGGCNGCTTGGAGAGATTANGGTGAGGTNATTCTTTGTGACACNGATGAAGANATCGTAAANATTAGTGATGAATACGCTCCAGAGCATTTAGAAGTTCAAACAGAAAATTTAAANTGGTTCCANGAACGATTAACAAATTATGGATCANTATTTGTCGGTGANGAAACTACNGTTGCNTANGGAGATAAATGTTCAGGCACAAANCANATTTTACCAACTAAAGGAGCTGGTAGATATACCGGAGGTTTATTTGTTGGTAAGTTTATTAAAACTTTAAGTTTTCAAAGAATGACCAAAGAGTCTACAGAACTAGTTGGTGCTGCTGCTGCAAGAATATCTAGATATGAAGGAATGGAAGCCCATGCTAGAACTGGAGATGTAAGACTAAAAAAATATGGATATTCTAATTAATAGTTTCCATTATAACAAAAATTGTAAGTAGACACATAAAACTAATAATAAGAATGTTTATTACTTTCCAGACTTTTAAACTCTGAGCATATTGAGATAAATATTTAGATAGATAACCAATAACAAAAAAAAATAGAAATGATGCTATTGAAGCTCCTGCTCCAAATAATATTTTTTGATCTATAATAAAACTTTTAGAAAAATTTCCTAAAAAAAATACAGTGTCAGAGTAAACATGTGGGTTTAAATAGGTGAAACCAAGTGTTTTTACTAATATATTTATTTTTGAATCATTTGGCACTCTGTCATCAAAACTTACTATTGAATTAAAGGACTTTAGTTTTGAATATATAAAATAAATTAAAAAAATAATTAATAAAATATTAAAGATTAACTCTATTGTTGGATTAAAGTATTGTATAAAATAATGAAAAAGAAATATTCCTAAAAATATTAAAATAAAATCAGATACAGAACAAATTAAACAAACCAAAAAGACATGTTGTTTTTTTAAACCTTGTTCTATAACAAAAATATTTTGAGCACCGATAGCTAATATAAGACTTAACCCTGTAAAAAAACCTAATAAAGCAAATTCCATAACGTGATATTTAAATTTGCTGAACTTACTTTAAATCTTAAGAAAATAAAAATGATTATCAAGTTTCAGGAATAAATAATAGACATAGCCCATTATTACAAAATCTTTTACCAGTAGAGCTTGGACCATCATCAAAAACGTGTCCATGATGGACTCCACACTTTGCGCAATGATATTCTATCCTTTTCATTCCAAATGAATAATCTACTTTTGTTTTAAAAGCCCCTGGTAGAGCCTCACTAAATGACGGCCAACCAGTGCCGCTATCGAATTTGGCCTCAGAGGAAAATAATTTATTTCCACAATTCGCACAATGATAAAAGCCTTTTCTTTTTTCTGTTAATAATTCGCTAGTAAACGGTCTTTCAGTACCTTCGTTAAACATAATTTCTTTTTGTTTACTGGTAAGGTTCTGATTTATTATTTTTTTGGTCTCAGAAAGTACAAAGTTGTATGGATATAAAATCCATGACAAACAAGATAAACTAATAATTTTTAATAGACTCCTTCGATTTCTCATTAATACATAACAAAGAATAATTTAATTAAGATTATTCAGAATTTGCAGTTAATGTCTTTATTTCTAAAATATTTTCGTTTGGATCCTTAACAAAGAATGTTTCTTGCTCATACTTTGTACCCTTAAATCTTAAATAAGGTTCATCATAGTATTTTGCACCTTTGTCTTTCAATCTTTGTTTTAAAGTATCAAAATCTTTTCTAGATAAATGAACACCAAAATGAGGTACTGAAACATTACCCATATCAACATCGTGTCTTTCATTATCAAGTTTATGTTCACTTGCATGAAGTGTTAGTTCATTCCCCCAAAAATCAACATCAGCCCACTCTTGCGCTGAGTTGTCTAGTCTGCACCCTAATGTTTCGCTATAAAATTTTTTTGCTGTCTCTAAATCACCGCATGGTATTGCTAAATGAAAGCAGTTTGTGTTTTTGTACATAATTTCTCCTTTAAATACTTAACAGAATAACTATATAAGCATTAAATTTTAAATCAAGTTGGCAAATAATAATGAATGATTTTTTACAATCTATAATAGACAGAGACCCTGCGGCAAAATCAAAGGTGAGTTTAGTTCTTACCTATCCAGGAGTAAAAGCTATTTTTTTTCATAAAATTGCAAACTTTTTTGCGATAGCCAAATTTGATTTAATCGCAAGAATCATATCTCAATTTTCAAGATTCTTAACAGGAATAGAAATTCATCCAAAAGCAAAAATTGGAAAAAATTTATTTATTGATCATGGTATGGGAGTAGTTATCGGTGAGACATCCGAGATAGGAAATAATGTTACTATTTATCATAATGTAACTTTAGGAGGGATCGCGCCAAGTATAAATGCAAATGACCAAAGAAATACTAAAAGACATCCAACTTTAGAAGATAATGTTGTTGTTGGATCTGGTGCTCAAATTTTAGGACCAATTATAATTGGGAAAAATTCATTGATCGGTGCTAATGCGGTAGTTACAAAAAATGTTCCAGAGAAATCAATAATGGTGGGAATTCCAGCTACAAGAGTTGGTGATGCTACAAAAGGATTTCAACCCTATGCTGTTACTGATAAAGATAAAGATTAATGTCACAAATTAAAAATAACTTTATTGAGTCAGTTGGTAATACACCTTTAATAAAATTAAAAGCAGCCTCTGAAATAACTGGATGTAATATTTATGGTAAGGCAGAATATCTTAATCCAGGCGGATCAGTCAAAGACAGGGCTGCACTTGCACTAATAAAAGATGCACAAGAAAAAAAACTAATTTCAGAAGGTGGAATTGTTGTTGAAGGTACTGCGGGTAATACTGGGATTGGTTTATGTCTTTTAGGAAATTCTTTAGGTTATAAGACAATTATTGTAATGAATGATAACCAAACTCAAGAAAAAAAAGATACTTTAAAAAATATTGGTGCAGATCTTAGACTAGTACCACCCAAACCATATAAAGATGATGGTAATTATGTAAAAGTTGCAGGTCGNCTTGCTGAAGAATTAAAAAGTACAAATAANAATGGTGTAGTTTGGGCAAANCAATTTGATAACACTGCNAATGCAAAAGGTCATTANGAAACNACNGGACCAGAAATTTGGGANCAAACNGATGGNAAAGTAGATGGCTTTGTCTGNGCATCAGGAACTGGAGGCACCATNGGTGGTGTNAGTAAATTTNTAAAAGAAAAAAATAANNATATAAAAATTTATTTATCAGATCCANCAGGCTCTGCACTCTATAATCANATTATGAATGGNGAACTTAAAGCTGAGGGTGGATCAATAACTGANGGNATTGGTTCAAGCAGAATAACTAAAAACTTTGCTGAAGCTAAAATTGATGGTGCTTTTTCAATCAGTGATCAAGAATCTTTACCTGTACTTTATGATTTAATACAAAATGAGGGATTGAGTTTAGGAACTAGTTGTGGAGTAAATATTGCAGGTGCAATTAGATTAGGAAAAGAGCTGGGTCCAGGAAAAACAATTGTAACAATTCTCTGTGATAGATCAGATAAATACAACTCAAAGATGTTTAATAAATCTTTTTTAAAGGAAAAAAACCTCCCTATTCCTAGCTGGTTATAATAACGCATACCAGGCATGTAACAAAACNGTTACATTTTTATATTAATATTATTTAACGTCGAGGGATTATGAAAAAAATTATTATAGTTTTATCTCTTTTCATTTTTACATCTGCTAATGCAGGAATGAGTGACAAAGATAAATCAAAAGCATGGGATTGTATTGGTATTTATATGGCTAACTACTTTCTTCCATCAGGTGAAAAATTTGAATACGGAATGAAAGAAAAATCAATTTCAACTGTGAAAGTTTTAAAAACCTATGCACTTGAGATAGGTATTCCAGAAAAAGATTGGGATGCTGGAGTAAACAAAGCAGTAGATAAACATTATGGTTCCAAATACGATAAAGCTAAAACTGACAAATGTCATACGTTTGTTGAAGCTTTAGTTCCTAATGGAGCTGAAAGAGTAAAAAAAGTAGTTCAAACTTTATATTAAGGAGAGAAAATGAAAAACTATATGGTAACTCACACTTTCAAATCGAAAGAAATGAAATCAAAATTTAATGAAACAGTAGCTTCAATGAAAATGGAAGATATTGTTAAATCAATGACAAGTGATAAGGCAGCATGCCAAATGACGTGGAACACCCCAGGTGATACAATGCAAATGTTTTGCTGGTGGAAAGCTAACAGTGAAGCGGATATCAATAATCAATTAGGTCAAATGAATGATTTCTTTGAGCCTCATAAATTTACTGAGTGTACTGACCAAGTGATGGACTATAACGCTTAAGAGGAAGATTTATTAAGCAATCTTTATATTAATTAAATAAAGGAGACAAAATGTTAGAAAAATTTAATGGGATATTTTATTTAATAATTTACTTAGTTCATTTTATTGGAGTTGGTGTTTACGCATTTCAAACTATTTTTGGCACTAAAAGCTTCATGGAAAGATTTGGTATNGATCCNAGTGGNGCAATAATGATTAGAATGGCAGGAGCATTTATGCTTGCTGTATTTTTAATGTCAATCTATGTAGGTTTTATAAGACCTGGAGGTTTGGAAAATACATGGGGATTCTTAAATTTAGTTTTTATAAATAATCTTTGTATTTTTTTATGTAATTTTTATTCTATCAAAATAAACAAAACAGGTGTGAACGAGAAAACTACAAATGAAGGTGTAATTGCACCGTTTGTGTTTACAGTTATGAGTGCAATTTTATGCTACGGTTTAGCTGATAAAATTTACACTTAATGCCTGGATTTGCGATATTCAACATAGAAGTAAAAAAGCCGGAGGAATATAAAGAATACGTAGAAAAAGTGAAACCAATTGCTGAAAAATTTGGTGGAGAATATATTGTAAGAGGTGGTGAAACTAAAGTGTTAGAAGGAACTTGGGCATATCCTAGAACAGTCGTTATCAAATTTCCAAGTTATGAAAAAGCTTTGGATTGGTATAACTCTGATGAATACAAACCAATTAAACAAATCCGTTTAGAAAACTCAATTGGTAACGGAATAATAGTTAAAGGAGTATAAAATGTCGATATTAAAAAGATATAATGATGCAATAGATAAGAAAGATGAAGCAACGATGAATGAACTTTTGCATGATAATTTTAAATTCACAATGCATAAATCTGGAAATTCGCTAGGAAAAGCAGATGTAATTAAATGGGCAATGAGCGGTGATATAAATCAAGATAAAGTAAGAGTTATATATGAAAATGATGAAGTAGGTGTACACCATTCTTTTGTAACATTTAATGATGGTAATATTGAAGCTGTAATGGCAGTTTACAAATACAAAGACGGAAAAATTATTAGTTTAGAAACTGGCGCAACACCAATGTCTAAATAATGTTGCCAAAAAAATATTTTGATCTCATATTTATATTAATCATGGGTTTTGGCATGAGTTTGCTTATGACTTTAATCATAACTTACATTAATACAGGTATGGATAGTGAATATATTAATAGATTTTTAAAAGCTTGGACAGTTAGTTTGCCAATTGCAATTATTGCAGCACTTATCCTGGGTCCCCCAATTAAAAAATTTGTAGATAAAATTACCAAATAAGATTACTCTTAAAATTGTGAGTAATATAATTGCTTATTTTGTTCTTATTATTGCAGTTATTTTGGGTACTGCAGCTAATGGTTTTGCTAAAGGTGCAAATGGTTTCACATTATTGATACCAAGCTTGTTAACAGCAGTTATGATAGTTGGCTGTATGTTTACATTATCAATTGTAATGAAAACAATTCCAGTTGGCATTACTTACGCATCTTTTGCTGGTTTATGTATAATAGCTACAACAATAGTTGGAATTTTTAAATTTAATCAAATGCCAGATTTTTTTACTATAATTGGTTTAACTCTTATTATCTCTGGTGTTTTAATAGTAAACCTACTTGGTAAAACAGGTTAAATTTATGACAAATTTATCAGGATACATATTTCTTCTTTTAGCTATCATTCTTGGAATAACTTCTAATGGTTTTTTAAAGTCTACAAACGGCTTTACTAATATTGGTCCAACTATCTTTTGTATAATTTCAATAGTTGCATGTATTTTTTGTTTATCAAAAGCAATGAACATTATTCCAGTTGGTTTTACTTATGCAACTTATGGAGGCTTAACAATTACTGCTGTAACTTTTTTTGGAGTTTTTAAATATAATCAAACGCCCAACTTTTATGGTGTTATAGGGATTGCTCTTATTATTGTAGGGGTAGTCCTGTTAAATACTTTGGGTAAAACATCCTAAAGTTTTAATTTAAAATTAACTGAGTTATTTTTCCTTTACACTTTATACTTTTTTCTATTTTTGGATGAATAATTTCTATTTCAATTGTGGTTTGATCTATTAATTGATTTAATTGTTTTTCAGACAAATTGTCTGATTTATATATCTGATTTAAAATAACATCTCTTAAATCATCTTCATCAAAAGCATAACTTTGTTTTCTCTTCCAAAAAGTATAACCATACTTGTTCAAAAAGAGCTTATTCCTAACTATATTACAGTCACTATTTTTAGGATAATATCTTTTTTGCTTATACCTTTTTTTATTCATTACAGCTGTAATTCTAAGAACGAATTTGTTGCCATCATCAACTTTCAAATCAAAATTTACATATTGATAGTCTATCATAAGTCTTAAAACTTGGCCCGTGGCAAGTCTTTGTTTATTCTTTAAAAAAAATAAATCATATTTTAATAATATAAAATCTCTAACAGATATATTAACATTAGATAAATCAATTTTTTGTGCAAAAACACTACTTGAAAAAATTAATACAAAAAATAATTTTAATAAAAATTTGTATTTCACTTTATAATTTTGAGAGAGGTTTTAAAATTTTTATAATCTTATTGTGTACTCCCCTATTAGTGGTAACTAAAATATTACCTGCTTTAACTGGGGTGTCGTTATTCCACTTTGAGACAATTCCACCTGCTGCCTCTATTATAGGTATCAAGGGGTGAATATCCCATATTTTATTTCCACATTGGATTACTACATCAATTTTTCCCTCTGCAAGGTGTGCATAACTAAGAGCATCTGCACATGGAAACTGCATAAGTTTTAAAATTTTTGGAATTTTTTTTTGTTGATTAAGAGATATCCTGTCATAAAAAGCGGCTGACATTTTAATTTTTGGAAAAGAGACTTTTTTATTAACACTTATTTTTTTTCGTTTATTATTTTCTACTAAAAGAGCTCTTTTATTTGATGAGTTAAAATAAAATTTTTTTAACATAGGAAAATTTGCGAGGCCAATCACAGGATAGCCTTTAAAATTCAAAGAAATTAAGTTACTCCAGGTAGGGTTCCCAATCACAAATGATCTTGTGCCATCTATTGGGTCAATTACCCAAGAAAAATCGCTTTTACTTTTTTTGTAATTAAATTCCTCACCTATAATTTGGTGATTAGGAAATTTCTTTTTAATTTCTTTACTTATAAATTTTTCAAAGGCCTTATCAATGTTGGTAACAGGATCATAACCTTTACCTCTTGATTTATTAGAAACTTTGAAAGGCTTGTTTAACTTTGAAAAATAAAACTTATTAAGTTTATTAGCTAAAATACTTAAAAATTTTGAATATTTTGCGTACTCTGAAGATTTTAATTTAACCACGTTTAACTAATACAGTTTTATTACTATTGATTAAAGTAAAATTTTAAATAATCATCTAAAATATCATGAAAATTGAATTGTCTGATAACAAAGTTTTTTTTGAAAATGACGGGTCAAAAAAAGAAATTCATCCTTTTTGGTTAAGAGAAAGAGCAATTGGTGAGAACTTAGTGGATGAAGGTTCAAAACAAAGATTATTTGATCCTACAGAATTAAATAAAGATATAGAGATAAGAGACCTTGAATTATCAGACAGATTTTTAAAAGTTTCATTCACAGATGGTGTAAAGACGAAATTACCAGTTCAGAATATTATAAATGAATTTTCAAATATAAATGACGTTAAAATAATAAAAAAAATAAAATGGGACTCAAAACTAAAAAATATTAATAAATATGAATTTGAAGCAGATATATTTGATCAAAAAATAATGTATGAAGCTTTAATAAATTTTTATAAATATGGATTTATAATATTTAAAAAAGTTCCAACAAAAAACAATTTTATAACAAATTTTGCAAATTCAATTGGTAGTATTCGAAGGACTAATTTCGGTGAATTTTTCAATGTTAAATCGAAACCAAATCCAAATGATTTAGCATACACGTCTTTATCTTTAGCTCCGCATACAGATAATCCTTACAGAAATCCTGTTCCTTGTATTCAATTATTACATTGTATTGAAAATGATGTTAAAGGAGGATTTTCAACTCTAGTAGATGGTTTTACGGTTTCAGAAAAATTAAAAGAAGATCACCCAAATTATTATAAAATTTTAACTGAAATTAAGGTTCGATATCAATTTATAGATAAAGACGTTGTTTTAGAAGATTGGGCTGAAATGATCCAATTAGATGAAAACAATAATTTTAAACAAGTAAGATTTAGCCCAAGATTAGATTTTGTACCTTTGATGGAAAAAGAAAAATTAGACTTATATTACTCTGCAAGAAATAAAATTTCTGAACTTTACAATTCTGATGAGTACAAAATTGAGTTTAGACTTATGCCTGGAGATTTGTTAATGATGGATAATTACAGACTTTTACACGGCAGGACGTCATATGATGCTAATCAAGGTAATCGTTTTTTACAAGGTTGTTACATTGATTATGATAGCACTGAGGGTAAACTTAAGCATTTAAAAAGAAAATTTAATTTTTAAAACAATTATTAATTAATATTGCCATTAAAATCCAAATTACAAATACTTCTCCATTTGTAAACGAATAGTCAGCGCCAGCAAAACCAGCAACAAAATTTATTGCATAAATAATTATTGTAGAACCAATAAGACTTACAATTAATCTTATTAAACCACTGAGATATTTCATAAAAACAGAATATATAAATTTTCAGAATATTCAATTATGAAATAGTTATTAAAAGTTTAAATTCTTAATTTTATGAAGTTCTTTTTTGATATCGGGAATCTAATACTTAAGAAGGTTGTATTCAAGAAATATATTTTATCCAAATTTAAAAAAATATATTGAATACAACCTGCTTAAATTTTATTTTGAATTAAGGAGGTTGTTATAATGAATTTAATGCCACCTGATACTTAGCTGGGTAGCTTTATATTTCAAATATACATAAATAAAAAACTTAAAATCCATTTGGATTTGATAGCCAAAGAGGCTGAATAGAGGAGCTCTTTTGGTAACTTAACTAAAAGAGCGAACCTCTCTTTTAAGTTTTTCAAATATAATTAGAATTAGTGAGGAGCCCTAAATTTAGAGTGGCAAGATTTGCAGTTTCCCCACATCATTTTTGTCAAAACTTCCCTTACTTCGTCTACACTTTCAGTGTCTTCAATAACAGATGCTAATTTGATCATGTCATTGGATGATTTGGTCATTAAAGCATTAAATTCATCTTTATTTTCCCAAATTATTGGCAAAGCCTCAGTTTTAAAACCTTCCTTGGTATTATCTGGAAAATAGTTAATCAAAACTTTGTAATTCTCACTCATCTCCAACATTAATTTTTTTGCTTTTTCAAAATCGCCTTTAGATGACAAGGCTTGAACTCTCTTTGCAGTACTATAATTCTTACTAAATAAAGCTTTTCTCCCTTTAATAATTTCTTCTACAGTCTCAGCGTTTGCAGAAAAAGTAAAACTTAAGGAAAAAATAACTATGACTGTTTTTATTATTCTTATTTTTTGTATCATAAGTTTTATATTGTCATGAATACTGAAAATTTCCCATCGATAAGTTGATAAATAACATAAGGCTCCTCTTTATCACCTGGCATACCTGGTGTACCAATTGGCATTCCAGGCAGTGCTATTCCATCAATATCAGGTTGCTCTTTTAATAATTTATTTATCGCTTCTAACGGTACATGACCTTCGATAAAATATTTATCTATGATTGTGGTGTGACAAGACTGCATTTCTAATGGGATAGTATATTTTTGTTTAATTGTATGAAGACTTTCCATATCAATTCGTTTTACTTTAAATTTTGCTTTTTCTAAAAATAAAGCATAACCATTACAACATCCACAAGAAGGAGTTTTAAAAACTTCAACAGTCTGTTTGTTGTTAATATTAGCTAAAGCATCTTTTTTATCTGTGACAAAATAAAGGATATATGTGAACGATAGTGTTAATATTGTTGTAATAGTTAATTTGATTAAATTATTTTTTTGTATCATTTTAAACGGAGTAATGATGAAATAATTAACAAGATTTAAAGAGTGTTAAATTAGACAAAATGTAACACTGTTTTTAATTTAATTTTATGATGGCACAAGTTACTTTTAAATTCTATTTATGTTACATTTGAAAATTATATGAAATTGAAAAATAACCTAACAGAGTATGGTTTGATTTCAAAATCATTTCATTGGTTAAGTGCTGCTGTATTAATAATTCAAATCCCTTTGGGTTTTTACCTAGTTGATATGGATTTTAGTGAAAAAAGAATAACAGTTGAGAATGTGCACGTTACTATGGGTTTAACTATATTATATTTAACTATATTCAGACTAATTTATAAAATATTTAACCCCACTCCACCTTTACAAAAAAGTATTTTTATCGGACAAAATCTTATCGCAAAATTTAATCATATTCTTTTATATCTCTCAATTTTAACAATTACTATTTCTGGTGCTTTAAAAAAATTATATAATGGTGAAGAGCTTGATATGCTCTTTTTTAATCTTGAAATTAAAGATAATTTCGAATTAGCAGACATTTTTTACGAAATACATATTATAGGAAATTATACACTGATTGGTTTGATTACATTACATATTTCAGCTGTTATAATTCACAAAATATTATTCAAAGAAAATTTACTTAGAAGAATTTTATAAAATAACACAAATTAATTTGTCTTTAAATCTTAGTATATTCTTATATTTTGAATTAATTTCTTGAATACCTTCTGCAAGTTGTTTTTTGGTTAAGGGTATTAATGTTGAAATGTATCTATTTTTAATCATTTCTAAATATTTTTTTTTCTGTATTTTTACATTATAAAAAAATCTCTTTTTAATTCTTCCAGGATATAATCTTGTAATTATTTTTAATATTTTCATATCTCTTTCAAGGGATTTATTGAGACCTAAACTCATTTTTTTGAAAGTTGGAATTTCATTTTTTCTTTTATCTAAAGTAAAAATAAAAATTTTACCATTTGGACTTAAACTTTTTTTTAATAAATATAACATTTTTTTAATTTCATTTAATTTCATCAAATGAATTGTTTGTTTTATTAAAATTAAATCAAATTTTTGTTTATTTTTTAATGAAAAATCAATTGCATTAATTCTTTTGAAATTTATTCTTTTATCTCTATCTTTATGATTAATGATGTCAATTCCCAAAGGTCTGTATTTAAAATTAATTTTTTTACTTAAAGATCCTAAAATTTTTCCTCTACCACAGCCAATATCTAAGACTTTAGATTTGGAATTAATATTAATATTTTTGATCAAAAATTTATTAAATGAATTGATATAATTTGTTGAAGATAGCCAGGTTTTATTGTCCCAATTTTTAATGACAGTTAATGCCATACTTTTTTAATCTCCAATAATTATATGGCCATGGTGTTAAGAAACCAACAATTAGCATCAAAGGCACAACCCACCACGTTAAAACTGCTCCTCCAGTTAAAAGATAATCAGTTAAATTCATTGTTGTTTCCATACTTATCATAGAAATAAAACTCATGCCGAGAGCAGTTTTTAAAGCTTTTTGAAATTCTAGATTTTGTCTAATTAAAATAATAGTTTCTAAAATTATGCTGGTGATCAATCCATTTATAATTGCCAATATCATTATAGCCAAAACTGGAAAAGGTATTTTAGTTAATTGAAAAAATAAAATTGTTCCAAAATCACCAATTGCACAACCTAGCAAACACCAGGCTGTATTTTTGGCACTTTGTTTCCACGTATGTCTACAGGACCAGTCAAATGTAGCAGTTTCCATACTTTACCTATATGATAATATTTACCTATGATTTTTAAACAATTATTTGATCAAAAATCTAGTACTTACACTTACTTAATTGCCTCAGCTAAAGGTAGGGAAGCATTGATTATTGACCCCGTAATTGAGAATGTTGATCAATACATTCAGCTGTTAAAAAAATTAGAGTTAAGATTAGTTAAAGTAATTGATACACATATCCACGCCGATCATGTGACAGGGGCATCAAAATTAAAAAATATAACAAAATGTTCAACGATTATGGGTGATCATACCCCAGCAGAGTCGGTTGAAATAAAAGTTAAAGATGACGAATATATTGGTTTAGATAATTTAAAAATAAGAGCTATGTATACCCCAGGGCATACTTCTGATAGTTATTGTTTTTTAATGAACAACCAACTTTTTTCTGGTGATACGTTGCTTATAAATGGAACAGGTAGAACTGATTTTCAAAATGGTAGTGCTACAGATGCCTATAACTCAATTTTTAATAAACTTTTGAAACTTCCGGAAGATACACTTTTATACCCTGCACATGATTATAAAGGTGAAAAAGTAAGCACAATTGGAAAAGAAAAAAAACAAAACCCAAGATTACAAGTTAATAGTATGGATGAGTACGTTGAGATTATGAATAATTTAAATTTAAAAAAGCCAAAAGAAATAGATTTTAATGTTGCTAAAAATATAAATCTAGGTGCTTAGTTTAGATCGAAGCTTTTAAAGCTTCATAGATTAATTCTTCTGTAGTTTCACCAATACTTCTATAAACTTCATTATCGCCTTTAAAAATCAATAATGTAGTTTGATATTGAATATTAAAGAAATCGGCAATTTCTCTATTTGTTACATCAAAAGAAAAATATTCAATATTATCAAATTTTATGTCGGATAATTTTCCTTCTCTTTTCGCTTTTTGTAATATTTTCATTTGACCAGCACATGATGGACAATATTTAATCCAAGAGCTTATAATCACTACTTTTCCATCAGATTGAGCTTTATCAAATAATTCTTTTTTGAAGGTTGTTTCTTTTTCCATTGCATTGACATTGAGTGCAAATAAAAGAAAGCAAAATGTTAAAATTTTTTTCATAGACATTTATACAACAAATATTAAAAACCAGTAAGAAGCTAATCCTGAAAATATTGTCGCAATTATACTTCTAGAAAAAATACCAATTACCATTGCAATTATTGCAGCTAATATCTTTGGATTATCATCTATTTCGAACAAGCCTTTATCATTAATAAAAATTGCTGGAAAAATTATCGCAGGAAATATTGCAGACGGCACAAATGACAATATCTCTCTAATTCTGTCATTAAACATTTCTTTTTTAATTAAAGCTATCATAGAAAATCTTGTTAAATAAGTAATCAATCCACAATATAAAATTAATGCCCAGTTACTCATGCTTTTTTGTTTTTCATTGTTAATATCATTGCCGTAAATAGTCCTGCTAAAGCTGCAACTATAACGTAGGCTTTAAAAGGAATATAATTATATCCAAAAGTAGCAACCAATCCTGAAATAATTATTACAATCACATTTATAAATTTTCTAAAGTCATTAACTANTAAAGCTAAAAAGGTTAAAGGAACTGCAAAACTAAGACCGAGTTTTTCTGGAATTGCTGCTCCAAGTATAATCCCTAAAAATGTTGTTGATTGCCATATTACCCAACAAGTAGCTCCNCCACCCACTAAATGAAANTATCTATTATTATCTTTATTCTTTTTTAAATATTCATTTGATATNGCAAATGCCTGATCGATTAGAAAGTATGAAATGATAATTTTCCAGATTAATTTTAAATCTGATAGATGTTCAGATACTACCGCACCATAAAGTAAATGTCTTGAATTAACAGCTCCAACTGAACTTATTATTACTAACGATGAAGCTCCTCCTGAAAATAATTGCAATAATACTATTTGCGAAGCGCCACCAAAAATTATTAGAGACATTGCCATTGTTTCAATTGGAGTAAATCCAATATCAATAGCTAACACGCCAAATATCAAACCAAATGGGACCACTGGTATCATTAGTGGGCTTACATCGATAATTCCCTTTAAAAAAACTTTAAAGTTACTTTTCATTTTCTAAAAGGTTTTTATTAGAAGCAAACTATATGATCAATATGAATTGGTCTTTTGATAC
>FUFK010037716.1_pt1 | contig 20551 bp, 17 predicted proteins | sample 1021851 | NCBI WGS metagenome assembly FUFK01 (sample SAMEA51879418, study PRJEB19060) | metagenome
ACGTGGATGAAGAAAAACTTAGGGAGATTTATGGACAACAAAATTTAGGAATGATATATGATCATCCTTTTTTCAAAAAAAATANNCGACCACAAAANATTCTGCTTTGAGNNAAAATCAAACTAAAGCCCGGATCGGGGTCGATATCGGAGGGACCTTCACCGATGTCGTCCTCGAACATGGAGACGAGTTATACACCCTCAAACTGCTGACCCAGTTGGAAGCTCCGGAAAACGGAGTCCGAGAGGGGGTGAGTAGAGTGTTGGATCAGGCGTCACTGACTTACGAGGATGTGGGGTTGGTGATTCACGGAACCACCCTAGCCACCAACGCNCTCATNGAGCGTAAAGGAGCACGGACCGCGATGATTACCACGGAAGGTTTCCGGGACACGATTGAGATGGGGACCGAAAGCCGTTTTGATCAATACGANATCTTTCTCGACAAACCCAAGCCCCTTGTTCCACGCAGATGGAGGTATCCCGTTCCCCAGCGTCATGATGCCCAGGGGCGCGAAATAATGCCCCTGGATGAAGATACCGTTCGTTCCATCTTTCCAAAGTTACAGGAAGAAAACATTGAAAGTCTCGCCGTCTGCCTGCTCCATGCCTTTGTCAATCCGGAGCACGAACAACGAATCCAGGCTTTGATCGAGGATGAATTCCCAAAGATCCGGATCTCCCTATCCTCCGAGGTTTCTCCAGAAATGAGGGAATACGAACGGTTTTCCACCACTGCCGCAAATGCCTACATCCAGCCTGTCATTTCTGCCTATCTCGAGCGTTTAAGGAAAGGGCTTCACGAAGACGGGTATAGGGCCCCAATGCTGATGATGCTTTCCGGAGGAGGTTTGACCAGCGTCGAAACGGCGGTCAACTTCCCGATCCGTCTCGTTGAGTCAGGACCGGCGGGCGGAGCCATTTTTGCGGCGGATCTGGCAGGAAAACTGGACTTAGGGTCGGTTTTGTCTTTTGACATGGGCGGCACAACGGCAAAGATCTGTTTTATCGAAAACGGACGCCCTCAGACCGGCCGGCACTTTGAGGTGGCACGGGTGTACCGGTTTAAAAAAGGGAGCGGTCTTCCATTGCGGATTCCTGTGATCGAGATGGTTGAAATCGGTGCAGGAGGCGGCTCGCTGGCCAGGATTGATGAATTGGAACGGATCCAGGTCGGCCCTGAAAGTTCNGGTGCCTCGCCCGGACCTGCCTGCTATGGACAAGGAGGAACCGAGCCTGCCGTCACCGATGCGGACCTGATGCTCGGNTTTTTAGATGAAAACCGGTTTGCAGGGGGAAGGATNCATTTGGATCGGAAGGCCTCAGAAACCGCAATTACAAAATCCATTGGAACTCAATTGGAACTGNCTTTACCCTTGGCTGCCGCAGGCATCTCTGAAATGGTCGATGAGAATATGGCCAGTGCCGCCAGAGTACACGGTATCGAAAGTGGGAAAAATCTCAACGACCGGACCCTGATTGCCTTTGGCGGNGCCGCTCCGGTCCATGCCTCAAGGGTAGCGAAAAAGCTCGGGATTAAAAAAATTNTCATTCCATCCGGAGCCGGTGTCGGTTCTGCCCTGGGATTCCTNANAGCTCCAGCCGCATACGAGGTGGTCCGAAGCCTCTATCAGCATCTTTCCGAACTGGATACCAAGCGGGTCGAGCAGATGTTTTTGGAAATGCGGCAGCAGGCCCAGGCCATCATCGATGCCTGTCAGCCTAAATCTGTCGTCAAAGAAACCCGAAAAGCTTTCATGCGTTACATCGGCCAGGGGCATGAAATCGAAGTGGAATTGCCCGATCAACTGCAAACCATTGAAGAGCGTGAAANTTTAAAGCAACGGTTTGACAGGGAATACCAACGGCAATATGCGAGAACCATCCCGGACATGGATATCGAAATCCTGAGCTGGTCCTTGAATCTCTATGAAGCGAATGAATTCAAAAAACTGATCTTGGATTCAAATCTTCAGCCTTCAGGGGTTTCGGATTCCTCTTCGGAATTCNGGGAAATTTATGATTTTACAAAAAACACATTCCAATCGGCTCCGGTGTTTCAGCGCTCTGAATTAAACTCCGGACAAATCCTGGAAGGCCCGTTACTGATCCAGGAAACCGATACGACCATTGTGGTACCCGAAGGATTCTCNGTTNCTCCGCTTGCAGGAGGACACCTGATGCTGGAACAAAAGTGAGCAAGAACATGAACCCGCTGGAAAAGATCCACATGCAGCTGATGTGGAATCGCTTGATATCGGTTGTAGAAGAACAGGCTCAGACCCTGATAAGGACCTCATTCAGTACCACCGTGCGGGAAGCAGGAGATTTGTCTGCCGGTATTTTCGATCCCGAGGGACGGATGCTCGCGCAGGCCGTTACAGGCACACCAGGACATGTCAACTCGATGGCTGAATCAGTGAGTCATTTTCTTGAGAAACATCCCCTGGAAAGCATGAAAGAAGGAGACTGCTTCCTGACCAATGATCCCTGGCTGGCAACCGGGCATCTTCATGATTTCACGACCGTCACTCCTGCATTTCATCAGGGCCGGGCGGTAGGAATATTTTCCTCAACGTCCCATGTGGTGGATGTCGGCGGACGGGGTTTTGGACCGGATGCAAGGCAGGTTTTTGAGGAAGGGCTGAACATCCCCATCCTCCCGCTGATCAAGAAAGGAGAGGTCAACCATGATCTTTTGGAAATCGTTCGCGCCAACGTCAGAGAACCGGTCCAGGTTCAGGGGGACCTCTTTTCCCTGGCCGCCTGCAATGACGAGGGATGCAGGAGACTGACGGAAATGATGGAAGAGTTCGGCCTGAATGATCTTAAGACNCTTGCGGACCACATCCTGGAAGTTTCAAAAAACGCGACCTTGAAGAACCTCTCAGAACTCCCCAGAGGAAAATGGCACAACACCCTTGATGTGGATGGATATGACCAGCCCGTTCATTTAGAAGCATTATTGACCATAGGTGATTCCGGGGTTGATATCGATTTNAAAGGAACTTCCAAGGCCAGTGGATTCGGGATCAATGTGCCTCCCGCCTACACCAGGGCGTATAGCGCCTTCGCGGTCAAATGCATTGTTGCTCCTGAAATTCCAAATAATGCAGGCTCCCTGGAACCGATCCGTACCACAATCCCCAAGGGTTCGATTCTCAATGCACCACGCCCCTTCCCGGTGGCAGTCAGGCATGTGATTGGCCACATGCTTCCGGATCTGATTTTCGGCTGTCTCCATCAGGCTTCCGAGGAGATGAAGGAAAATCAGCAGGGAATCGGGGAGCGTTTTTCCAGGGGAATGCCTGCGGAAGGAGCCGGGACCATCTGGAACCCACANTTGCGCGGGGGTCAAAGTTATGCCGGAGAAAGTGATGACCAGGGGGAAATTCTGGATTTCAACATCGTCACCTTCAACAGTGGCGGAACCGGTGCAAGACCGAACAAAGACGGACTCTCTGCCACCGCATTCCCGAGTGGAGTCAGGACGATGCCGGTGGAGGCCACCGAAAATGCGGCTCCCGTCCTTTTCAGGAGAAAAGAATATCGGCCTGATTCAGGAGGTGCAGGACGCTGGCGTGGGGGACTGGGACAAGTGATGGAAATCGAAGGAAAGGACCAGCAGCCGTTCAATGTCCTCGCGATGTTCGACCGCGTCCACCACCCCCCCAGAGGACGTGCCGGCGGAGAGGAAGGAACCGCGGGTCGGGTCAGCCTGGTTTCCGGCAAGAAACTCCGTGTCAAAGGCGAACAAACCATTCCCCGGGGAGACCGGCTCAAACTGGAACTACCAGGCGGAGGCGGATTCGGAAATCCCTATACCCGTGAACCGGAACGAGTCCAGGAAGATTTCAAGGATGGTTTGATCTCTGCTGAGTCAGCTACTAAACATTATGGGGTAGTCTTCCATGAAGATGGACAGGTTGATGAGGAAGCAACTTTGAAAATGAGAAAAAACCGAACCTAATTTCTAAAACTNCTTCAGGAAAATTTCACCGAATCTTCATTATCCTTCAGTTCCCATCCATTNGNTCCATCCGTCACCACCCTTTTCCGCATTCCCCGGTTTCGTTCGATGATTCCATAATCCTGCCCCGCATCCGATGGGTAATTGAAAAGGAAAACCAGATCCGTATTTCCNGTGTTGACACTNCTATGAATCCAGTAAGGCGGAACGTAAACCATGATTCCTGCACGAATCTCTCTGACTTCCACGTCTCCNTCAGGACTTTCCAGCAGGAGAATCCCCTCNCCGGATAAACCGAAATAGGTTTCTGCGCATTCCGCTTTTTGATGCTGATGCCCGCGGGTCATAAAAAATTCGTTTCCAACCTTTCCAGGCATCATCACCGTCGTNCCATAAATCAGATCCCCGGGTTGTTCCGAGGCACGATGATCCTCCACCTGATACACCACCTTCTCCGACCATTCCGGAAGCATCCGGCTGAAGGATTCTCCGTCTTCATAAAGACCTTCCAAATCCCTGAAGTGTTTTTGGTATCGCCCGTTGGCATTCAGAAGTTTNCCGTTTTCTGAAAAAACCTGGCTTGATTCAGGTGCAATCCATTTCATTCATTCCTCAGTGGTTTGGCAGTTTGTTTCAATTGACGCATCAATGACTCGGTCAGTTCAAAGTGAAAAACTTCTTCCATGACAGAGGACCATCCCAGCAGAAAATAATCCCAGCCATCATGGANCCTCATTTTTCGGCTCTTTTGCTGGTCCTGAGCATGCCGATAGAATTCCAGACTGCCACGGTAATTGAGTTCCCAGACAATGGCATGATCAGGAAAATTTGATGAATTTGGGATAGGAGATCCAGGAAGATCTTTTCCCATTCCCGTGGCATTGACAATCAGACTCATGGGAGGAAGTTTTGCCATGATTGCTTCGGCAGTTCTTCCCGAANAATCAGACGCTTCCAAAATCAAATTTTCTGCATGGGAAAAATCGTTTCTGAGCTTTTCCAGTCTTCCTTCGTTGTGTTCCAATCCGGTGATTTTTTCAGGAGTTTTCCCATCCTCCCCGGAAAGCAACTGTTCGATGATGGCGGTTCCGGCACCACCACAACCCAAAACCANTGCCTCGGCTTGGGGATGAGTCTGCCAATGATTCTCTTCGAGGATGAATCCCATCGCCTTGCCGGAAGTGATCGGATCTTTTGCATGACCAACCAGTTGGCCATTCCTGTCTTTGGAGATGCAGCTGATTTCCTGAAGTCTTTTAGCGTGTTCATCGACTTCTGCAAAAAGGTCCGAGGCTTCTTCCCAAACCGCCAGTTTATGGGTGGTCACCAATGCCCCGAGAACATCTGGNTTGTCACGAAGTTCCAAGATGGTTTCCCGGACTTTNGNCCCCTCAACTCCCGGAGGCAGATCCACCCCATGCATCCTGGTTTCCTGAATACCGAGCACTTCCGCCCAAATCGGAAAAAGGCGCATGATCATCGACTGTCCCGTTGTGACGCCGATGAACCAGAATTGTTTCATTGAGAATAATGATTTCTGGAAAAGGTGAAAATCACTCGCCGTAGGGGACCCAGATGTTTTTAACCTGGGTTGCCCGTTCGAGCCATGAAGAGCCTTCGGCTTGGGAATCATACCAGTCCGGGCTTTTTCCGTCTGAGGTCCAAACGCTCTTAAGATTACCTGCGGATTCTTTTTTAATTTGTTCACATTCATCTACAGGTCCAACCGCCCAAATGGCTGCCACATCATCGTGGGCTGCCAGAACTGTTGCCAGTTCAGAAGGGACTCCTGTGACAAGATTGATCACTCCTCCCGGAACATCAGAAGTGTCAAGCAGCTGATAAAAATCAGCGACGATCAAAGCTGCCTTGAGTGAAGGAACGGCAACCACCCTGTTGCCAGAGGCAATGCACGGAAGAATCATGGAGAGCAGACCCAGCAGGGGCTGGTCATCGGAGGCCACCACTCCCATCACCCCAAAGGGCTCGGGAATCGCCAGGGCAAGCCCGCGCATCGGAGGCTGATGGACCCGACCTTCGTATTTGTCCGCCCAGGCGGCATAACTGAAAATCCTGCGAATCGACGCTTCCACCTGCCTCTTTGCTTTATCCGCAGAATCTCCTGTGAGCACAGAAATCCGGTTTTTGAATTCCTCGCTTCTTGTTTCCAGGTTTTCCGCAAGAAAATAAAGAACCTGCGCCCTCGAATGACCGTTGAGTGAACTCCAGGCTGAAGCCTTATGGGCCGCCTCGACCGCATTCCGGATGTCCTTGCGGTTTCCATGTCCGACTTCCCCAGCCGCCTTTTTATGAGCATCCAGCACGGTAATCGAATACCCCGAATCCGGCCTTGTCTGTTTGCCTCCAATGTAGAGCTTCGGCGTCCGATCGATCATTGGGCTATCAGAACTTTCCATCAGAGCAGGCGAAGACTGATACACAAATCTTTGCNGATGTTTTTCCCACGAAGATTCCCAGCGGGGTTTCAGGTATTCGAACATGCCTTCATGNCCCCCTTCCCTGCCGAAGCCGCTTTCCCGATAACCTCCGAAACCGGAAGATGCATCGAATTGGTTCGTACAATTGATCCAGACCACTCCAGCTTTGAGNCGGGGTGCAACATCGAGCGCCAAGTTGATGTTTTCACTCCAGACACTGGCAGCAAGTCCGTAGGCGGTGTTGTTTGCCAAGGCCACCGCTTCATCATGGGTCCGAAAGGTCGATGACACTAAAACCGGCCCGAAGATTTCGGTCTGAGCCAGCATCGAAGCCGGATCCACGTTGCTGATCAGGGTTGGAGGAAAAAAACATCCGGATTTTGGAAGAGCCCCTTCCCATTGCCAGACATCTCCTCCTTCCTCAAGACCTTGCTNAAGAAGATTCTGGATGCGTTTCAACTGGACCGGAGCGATGATTGCGCCCATGTCCATTCCCTTGTCCAGCGGATCTCCGACCCTTAGTTTCTTCATCCGGTCCCGGAGTTTTTCCAGGAGACGGTTGGCAACCCTTTCCTGGACCAGCATTCGTGACCCGGCGCAACAGACCTGCCCCTGGTTGAACCAGATTGCATCCACAATTCCTTCCACCGTGCTGTCTAAATCGGCATCNTCAAAAACCAGAAANGGAGACTTGCCCCCAAGTTCCAAAGTCAGCTTTTTATCACTTGAAGCAGTGTTTTCCCGGATCTGACGGCCGACTTCCGTAGAACCGGTAAACGCGATTTTCGAAACACCCGGATGGGCCGCCAACATCGCACCAGTCGTGCCGGAGCCGGTAAGCAGGTTGAAAACTCCCGGAGGCAGACCAATCCGTTGACACATTTCCGCAAACCACAGTGCGGTCAATGGGGTGAACTCTGCAGGTTTTAAGACGACCGTGTTTCCTGCAGCCAGAGCCGGTGCCACCTTCCAGGCCAACATCAGCAGAGGNAAATTCCAGGGGATGATCTGACCGACGACACCTAAGGGCTGATGATTTTTAAATTCCTGATCAAGAAGTTGAGCCCAACCTGCATGATGGTAGAAATGCCTCACCGCAAGCGGAACATCGATATCACGGGTTTCCCGGATGGTCTTCCCGTTGTCGAGGGTTTCCANTACCGCCAGCAGTCTTGCATGCTTCTGCATCTGTCTCGCCATCGCGTAAAGAAAACGGGACCGNTGATGCGGATCCAGCCCACTCCAGGATTCAAAAGCCTTCTTTGCTGCTTTGACGGCTTGGTCGACTTCTTTTTCAGATGCTTCACTGATCGAGGCAAGGGATTTACCCGTTGCAGGATTGATGCTTTCGAAANTGTTTTTCNTGGANGATTCAGTCCATTTGCCGTTGATGAAAAGACTGAACTTGTGCTGGTGATCTTTCAGCCATTGTTCCGCATTATTAGGACTTTCGGGAGCAGGACCGTATTCCATTTTTTCGTAGAGAGTCTCCAGATTCATGTATCACCCCATCGGTTGACGGTATGCCGCCGAGTAACGGCCGGTCACAAAATGTTCGAGTTGCCGTTCAATATCNGTCAGTAAACCACTGGCACCAAAGCGGAACAACTCGGGNTCGAGCCATTCCCTTCCAAGTTCTTCCTTCATCAGAATTTGCCATTCCAGCGCCTGTTTCGCAGTGCGGATCCCTCCGGCAGGCTTGAAACCGACCTTATGTCCGGTTTTCTGGTAATAATCCCGGATCATACGCAGCATCACCAGACTGACTGGCAGGGTCGCATTCTGAGGCTCCTTCCCGGTTGAGGTTTTGATGAAATCTGCACCGGCCATCATGCAGACCAGACTGGCCTTGGCGACATTCCGGAGCGAACCCAGCTCTCCTGTTCCGAGAATNGTTTTCAAATGGGAATCCCCACAGGCTTCCCGAAAACTTTTGATTTCCTGGTAAAGCGCTTCCCAGTTTCCTGAAAATACATGGGCTCGGGTGATCACGATATCGATTTCCAGTGCACCTGCAGAAACCGAATCCCGGATTTCCTCAATCCGCCTTGGAAGCGGACTGAGTCCATGGGGAAAACCCGTAGATACCGCAGCCACGGGAATGTTGGATCCCTTGAGTGCTTTGGCAGCGGTTTCGACCAAGGCATGGTAAACACATACCGCACCCACAGTCAGATTGAGGGAGGTGATCCCAAGATCGTTGGTCAATTCCTGTTTCAGCGGTCTGAGCGCTTTGGAACACAAACGTCGAACCCGGTCAGGGGTGTCATCGCTGGAGAGCGTGGTCAGATCCATACAGCGAATGGCTTTGAGCAACCATGCGGCCTGCCACTCTTTCTTGATACTTCTTCTTTTCGTCAAACTGGAACACCGTCTCTCGACCGCACTGCGGTTGACCTGAACCGCATCCACCCAGTCAAGNTCGAGGGGTATTCCAGGATTCCTTTGATCTGATTTTCCTGACATGAAAAGAAGCTANAGCATGTGAAGCAGTCCCATCAGTTTAACGCTGAAGAAATCTGCTTCCAGTTTTTTGTAATAACACTTTGAANTTAAGCAGANCTGCTGATTTCCTGGCTTGNAGCTGAACCCTATGCAANAAGGCGTTTGAGGAGAGTTCTCATGACATAAAAGAANCNTGATGATGAACAAGCAAATGAGTAAAAAACTTGGATCAAGAATTTACTAACTGCTCAATCTCACTTCTTTGAGGCATAGCTGGAGCTGTTCCTAATCGGGTCACGGAGATGGCAGCTGTCGCTGATCCGTAACGGATGGCCTCATCAGGGCTTTTGCCTTCCGCCAATGCGGCCGCAAAGCCTCCGTTGAAACCGTCACCCGCACCCGTGGTTTCTACCACTTTCCCGGACATGTCGAAGGCTGGNACATGTCCTTCCCCGCTTTCATTCATGAAGTAGCATCCCATTTCACCCAGGGTGATCAAAGCCGTCTTCACTCCCCGATCCCGGAAAATTTTTGCTGCTTCTCTGGCTTCATCAACATTGGTCACAGGAATTCCTGCCAAATCCGCGGCCTCGGTTTCATTGGGAGTGAAATAATCACAAAGAGGATAGACCGAATCAGGAAATTCAACAGCAGGCGCAGGATTGAATATGGTGGTCACCTGATGCTTACGGGCCAGTTCCAGTCCCCGTTTCATGGTTTCCACAGGTACTTCTAGATTGGTCATAAAGACTCCGGAATTCTGAATGGCCGCTTCGGCCTTTTCAACATCCTCTGGAGAAAGCAAATCAGCAGCTCCGGGTACTACAATGATTGCGTTATCACCCGTCACATCATCAACCATGATATCGGCAGCACCGGTATCTTTTTCTTCAGTCTGAAAGACAAAATCCGTGTTGACTCCTTCGTCTGAATAAAGATCAAGTGCCATTTGACCAAAGGGATCCTTTCCCAGCATGGCAATGAAGTGTACCTCGGCTCCGGCTCTTCTTGCGGCTATCACTTGGTTAGACCCTTTTCCTCCAGGCCCCAGTTTGAATGATTTGCCAATCAGCGTCTGGCCTTTGACCGGCATCCGGTCGTTCCTGAAGGTCAGATCTGCCACAAAAACTCCCAGAATCACTATCGGTTTCATAGATCTCTCCAGTAGATTTTTTAAACTACATTCCCTTTTTCACCAATAACACCTTTGATCAACACAAAACATCCATAGCCCCTTCGTTCACCTCCAGCACATACAACGGCATAAGCATTTCGTGCACGTTCATAAAATGCATGACGTTCGATGGAACCGAATTTCCATTCACGATCAGATGTTTTATCGACAACTTTCTTCATTTCATGATGACATTCGACCCATTCATCAGGATTTCCAACCACCTCCATCCGCAAAACCGGTTCTGGAACAAAACTGTCCAGCGGATAAACCGACAGTATGGCTTCTGCGACTTCCGGAACATTCAATCCCTCCATCCTGATCAGTTTACCACTCACGGTATGAGCAGCGACAGAATCCGAAGGGAAATTACAATCGACGAGAATCAATTCATCACCATGTCCCATCGAACGGAGAACATGAAGCAGGTCAGCATTGAGATAAGGATTTAGATTTTTCAGCATAAATTCCCTAAAGGTTTAAACACGTGGTTCAAATTAAAAAATTAATTATCATTTATCGACAAGTCTTACTTCTATTCTTTCACCATTATTTTTTTGAAATAAATAGCTGTCTTCTAAAGAAAAAGTTATTCCTACCTCTTTGTCAAAATCAGCTTCAAAATCTGAAGACATTTTCACCACCATAGATTGTTCACCAACATTAAGATTTACAAGGGTATGATCACCCGCCTGCTCAGTAGTAAAAACTTTTGCATTAAAATGCCCNTTGTCCTTTTCTGTAATGGACGCGTGTTCTGGTCTAATGCCTAAAAGGGCGTTCTGATTTTCAAGATTCTCATTCAGTCCAAATTTTCTTCCTAAAATATTCATTTCATTATTTTCTATAGTTCCATCAATGAAGTTCATTGCTGGAGAACCCATGAATCCAGCAACAAATACATTTTTGGGATTACCATAGATTTCCTTAGGAGGAGCAATCTGTTGTAATACCCCTTCATTCATTATCGCAACTCGATTTGCTAAAGTCATAGCTTCAACTTGATCATGAGTGACATAAACTGTGGTAATCCCCATTTCATGTTGCATTCTTTTCAGTTCGGTTCGCATATGAACTCTTAATTTTGCATCTAAATTTGAAAGAGGCTCATCCATTAAAAATATATCAGGTTGTCTGACAATGGCTCTTGCTAATGCAACTCTTTGTCTTTGTCCGCCTGAAAGTTGCCGAGGATATCGATCTAAAAGATCTTCCATATGAACCTGTTTTGCTGCATCAAGTATAGCTTTATCACGGGCATCACCACTTATCTTCCTTACCTTCAATGGAAATGCAATATTTTCACTGACTGTTTTATGGGGGTAAAGAGCATAGGATTGAAAAACCATCGATATATTTCTGAACTTAGGTAATTTATTAGTGACTACTGAATCACCAATTTCTATTTCTCCACTATCGACAGATTCTAAACCAGCAATCATTCTTAGAGCTGTTGTTTTTCCACATCCAGAAGGACCAAGAAGAACAACAAATTCTCCTTTNTCCACTTTAAGTGATAAATCTTTAACAACATGATTATCACCAAAACTTTTATTAATATTATTTAAAGTTAAGTTTTTGGTGTGTGAAATTGATTGTATGTTATCCATTTTATCCTTTAACTGCACCGAGCAAAACGCCTTTTGTGATAAATTTTTGAAGAAAAAACGCCATGGTAATTACTGGTATAATCATAATAATGATGACTACACACATGTTCCACCATAGAATCCCTCTATCCTGTGTTATTTGTGCTGAAACCATAATAGGTAATGTCTGCGCTTTGGAAGTAGATAAAAATGAAGCTAAAAGATATTCGTTCCATGAAAGAATTAAAATCAGTAAGGTTGTAGCTGCAAGTCCCTGCTTGCATAGTGGCAAAATAATATCCCAAAAAATATATAGACGTGAAGCACCATCTAATTGAGCACTTTCTTCAAGGTCAATAGGAATCGTTAGAACAAAATCATGAATAAGCCATACAACTATAGGCAAATTAACTACAGCATAGGTAAGTATCATTGCTATATGTGTATCCAACAAACCTATCCTTTGAAACATAATATAAACCGGCAGGACAACAACTACCGGTGGGAGAATTCTTTGCGAAATAACCCAAAATAATATATCTGCATTGCCTATTTTCCCCTTTATGAAAAAAAACACACCGACACCTAAAGTCATGAACAACATTATACTAGCCAATACCTGACCATTTTCTTCAAAAAAAGAATTGATATTTACTGATAAAAACAAGAAACAAGTGGCAGAGATCAATGCAATTAATGTAATAGATTTGAAAACAAATGATATATTTGTTTTTAATAGTGCCCTCCAAAGAAAATAGAACAATACCAAACCCACAGCGGTCCCTAAACTCCAATCAACAGAATATTTTCCAACAATCACGAAAGCCGAAGCCATAATCATTACGAATAAAAAAATAGTCCTAAAGTTAGGTGCATATTTTATTCTTGCCAAAGCATAAGCAGCTAGCGAACCAACTATAATACTCAAAATTGTTGAGAAAAATGAAATAATTATTGAATTAAAATATGAGTGGTAAGTATCTTCTGAATCAACAAATAAAATATTTTCCCAAGCATGCAGACTTGGATTAAAATCGATCCAGGGCAAATATGTTGGATAAAATTTTACATCCTCTGGCAATTTAAAAGATGTAATAAAAAGCCAGTAAATGGGGAAGATGACAATTATTGCCCATACTATCAGAAAAAAATATGAAACAACTTTTCCCCCTAATGAAGTTTCACCTATTTTTTTAGGTTCAAACAATTTTGATACTTGCATTATATTTACAACTGATTTGCCTGTGAATATTTACGGATCACGAAATTAAAAAATGATACACAAATGATAACGGTCACAAAAAGGAGAGTGTAGGCCACGGCAGAGGAACCGCCAAAATCCAATGCTCTCCATTGAGTCCAGGAATGCATAGTCAAGGTCTCTGTTGAGATTCCTGGCCCCCCACTTGTCATTACAAGAGGGATATCTACTAATTTAAATCCCTCAATCCATCTAATTAAGACAACTGTACCAGCAACAGGAGCGATTTGAGGCCAAATCACATCTTTGAAAATTAACCACTTCCCTGCCCCATCAACATCAGCAGCTTCAACTAAGTCTTTTGATACTGTATCTAAAGCCGCAACCAAAACAATAAATATAAATGGAATCCACATCCATGCATCAGCAATCATGATTATTGTCCTAGCAGGCCATGCTAGAGAACCCCATGCTAAATCTCCGAATCCGAATGATTGCCATATCCCACTTAAAGGGCCTCTATTCATATCAGCTAACATCCTCCACTGATAAGCAATACCAACTGGAGTAATCATCAAGGGCATAAAAAATAAAATTCTAAAAAAAGTTCTTCCCTTTAGATTCATTGAGCATATATAGGCTAGACCCAAACCAATTAAAAACTGAATCGAACAACCAAAGATGACATAAATGATAGTCATAGGAAGAGTTCCAAAGTTATTACCACTGAATAAGGTAACTGAAAATAGGATAGTGACTGAAAAAATAAAAGCAGCACTTATCACTCTTCCAATAAAGCCAATTAATTTAAAATCTTTTTTTGTGTAAGAATACAGCCACCAGAGTAGTGCGGATAACATTACTAATATTAGACACCATCCTAAAGCACTGATCGCTTCAAAAGTACCCAGTAAGTGATATTGTTCCGAGCCAAAGAAAATTTTCTTAAAATTTCTAAAACCAACAAATCTCATATTATAACCCCCAGCCCTTGGTCTTACTCTGGTAAATGAAATAACCAAAGATGCGATTAGGGGGAAAACTGAAAAAACCAGGATAAGAAGCACCGCTGGAGTGATAAACAGTTTTCTGGACTGCTTATCTATCCATTCGTTAAGTGTTTTCATTTTATTTTGCCGGCCCGTAGGCCGGCATATTGAGAAATTGATTAACTAGAATGCAGCACGTAATCCAAGTGTCGCACGATAGAGATTCATTTGTTTTTTCATTCCAAAATCATCAGTTACCTCTTCCCATTTTTCTTCTATATTCTCCATGGTCTGTTGAGCACTGATTTCTCCTGCAAGGAATCTTGCAACTTCAGTATCCAAGATCACGCTCGTATATTGAGCCGCACCTGGAATTCTTAAATCTGAAACGAAATTTGGATTATTCAGACTTTCTTTAAGNCCATTCAAATATGAAGCAGCTGAAGATCTAGTAAAACCAGCTTCCAGCCAATTATCCACATTGTTGAACTGTGAATAGCGGTATGGATTAAAACCCGTCCAACCTTGAGTGACATCAACATTTGACTGCTCAGGTGCATTCATATAAGAGAACAACTCGTAAGCTGCTTTGATCACTTTTGGATCAGCGTTTTTATTAATGTAACCTGACCAACCACCAAACGCTCCAAATGGAGCATGGTTTACGCCATTAATTGCATGAGGACAAAGAGTCGGATTACAATTTTCAAGCCTGTTTGTGTCTCGATTCCATACACGAGTCGATCCAGGCATCTGGCTTGCGCCCCATAGGTTTCTGACCACATCACTATCCAGTGCCAAAGGTGAAGTGTCTCCCCATTCAATGAGCATCGCACATCTTCCCTTCAAGTACATAGATCGTACGTCAGCGATATCCATGTTGAGTTCATCAGGTGGACCATAATCCCCCATCTTCTTATAGACTCTGAGTCCTTCTGCAAATCCAGGATTGTTGATAAGTGGTTTTCCTGTATCAACATTAAAGAAAACACCTTGTGATGTCCCTTTAGTTTGAATGAAAGGAGCTGCAACAGACCAGATGGTGAAATAGCTTTGTGCTGCACGTCTCTTAAATGCACATGATGCATAATCTGGTTCACCATCACCGTTGTAATCCTTACCATGGATGGCTTCTGCAACCTTAAACCACTCATCCCATGTTTTGGGAGGTTCCTGACTAAAACGATTCAATACATCTGTTCTGTAATAGAACATATGAAAATCACCATCGAGGGTCAGGGTATAAGTTTTACCNTTCACTTTTTGATTGAATTCCCTGAAATAAGGCGTGATATCATCGATTTTCAGGCCAGGATCATTTGCCACAAAATCACTCAGATCTGCAACAAGTCCCATATCAACCAGTTCTGGCACCCATGCCGACGAAGTTACAGCTGCATCAAGTGAATTGGTCCCTTGAGTCCAATCCGCCAAGATTTTTGGAAACAATTCGGCATATGGCAGTTCTTCAACAATGACTTTTGCACCAGTCATTTGAGTGAACTCCTTACCCCGCTTATCGATAGCTCCAGAAATAACAGGACCTGGTCTGGAGAGTACTCTGATGGTTACACCATCATATTTTTTTGCCGAAGCAAACCCTGCCAACATAACGATTGGAATAAAGCATCCAATCATTTTAAAAATAATTTTTAACATATTAATTCTCCTAAATTTAAAAGCATTTAAGAACAAACTATTTAATGAAAATAGTTTGGTTCAATTACAAAAAAAGACTTGTTTTATGATTGCTTCATTGGCGCTCCTAATAAAGATTTTTGATTATTCAAGATTGGCNTGATTTTTAAACATCATTTCAGAATCAAGGCCCAATCTTTCCATCAACAAAACCACAATGGTTTCTAAAGTAATCAAGAGAGACTGCTCAAAAAGCGAGCCCATCGGCTGGATTGAATCAAGGTTATTGCTTTTTTGCAGTTTAGGTGAAGGTGCTGATATTTTGATAATCCTTGAGGCCTGTTTCGCTAGCGTTGACAAATCGTCTATCGTAAAGAGAACCATTTTGACACCAAGGTTTTTAGCTTTTTCTGTAATGGAAACCAAGGACAAAGTTTCTCCAGAACCTGATCCTACAATCAGTAAATCGTTATGGTTCACTGATGGCGTATTGGTCTCTCCGATGTAAAATACCTTCAAACCTAAATGCATCAAACGCATGGAAAAACTTTTCATCATCAGTCCTGTTCTTCCCACTCCAGCAATAAAAATTCTATCTTTTGAAAGTACATCATCCATGAAAAGATCAATCTGTTGTTCGTCTATCTCCTTGAGAACATGATTGACTTCATCATTAATTCGTTTTGAGGTTTGTTTAAACTGAGATTTCATTCATCACCTGGCGTATGGTTTTCACGGCTTTGCTTGGGTCAACAGCGGTTGTAATGTAACTTCCAACCACCAAAATCTCAGGTTGACAGGATTTCAGATTTCTTATTTTTTCCGGATCGATGCCACCAGCCACAGAAATTTGCTGGCCACCGTGGGCTTCATGAAATTTTTCAACTATTTCAAGAGAATTTTCTCCATCAGTCACATCATCATGTGCGGTATGTAAACAGCCATAATCCATCCCCATCTCCATAAAATCGGCCCATTTCCTGATCGGGTCTTCAAGATTGATCATATCGATCATGATTTTACGGTTCCACTGAATCGCAGAGTTTTTTGCAGCCTCAATTGTCTTTTTGGAAGCCAATCCCAAAACAGAAACCATATCTGCCCCGGCCTGAAATCCGATGTCTGCCTCCAGTTTTCCGGCATCCATTATTTTTAGATCTGCAAAAATCAGTTTGTCAGGAAATCTTTTTTTTACATTCTCAATCTGCGAAACCCCTTCTCTTAAAATAACCGGAGTTCCAATTTCAATGATATCGACCGCCTCTTCAATCTCTTCCATGAAAGGATAAAGTTCTTCATAAGTGCCAAGATCATATGCCAGTTGAAGTTTCATTTCTTTAAGCCCCTCAAAGTCGAATTTAGCGCAATATCAGTTCGGGCTTAATCAATTCCTGAGCAAATGATCTATTTTTTTCTAGAATTCCATGCATGATCTCAAAAGATTTTTTTGCAATTTCTTCAGCATTTTGGCGAACTGAGAATATTGGTGGTTGAAGATAATCAAGCATCGGATGATCGTCATAGGTAATAACGCGGGTATGACTAAATAAATCAGGTTTGTGTTCTTTTGCATACTGAAGCAGTCCTTCCAGTAAAGTGATTGCAGAAGTAAATATTGCTTCCGGAGTCTTAGAGAATCTTTCAATGATGTTTTTAGTCATCTCATATCCATCAGCTACCGCATATCCGATTTGCTGAATTTTACTTTGGTTGCATTCAACCCCTTTATCCAATAGTGCTTTTTTAAATCCATTCAAACGATCGATGCTGGTTGATAATTTCTCAATCCCACCGACAAAATAAATATCCTTAACCCCTTCTTGACAAAGGACCGAGACCAATTCATAGGTGCCTTGCTCGTCATCACTTACGACCCAGGCAATGTCATCCCCATCAATTCTTCTGTCAACCAGAACAATAGGAATTTTTATTTTGGAAGATAAATCATTAAATTGATCGCGGTTCATCATGGTTGCCAGGATCAGCCCATCAACATTTCTTTCATATAGATTTTCAATTAAATCATGTTCCGTATTTAGGCAATCTTGAGTAACTGCAATAATGATTTGGTATCCTAATTCCCTTGCATTCTGCTCGATCACTTCAGCCACCCTCCCAAAGTGACGGTTTAGATAAGGGATGATCAGGCCGATCGTCAGAGATTTGTTGAGCCTAAGTGCTCGGGCAATTGAATTTGGTTTGTAATTATGCTCCTTTGCAATTTTGAGGATCCTGTTTTCTGTTTCTTTACTGATCCGATAAATGGAAGATTTGCCATTCAAAACAAGACTAACGGTTGTTTTTGAAACATCTGCTTTCAATGCCAATTCTTCAAGGGACAGACTCATGGGAAAAAGGTTAATCCGGGTATTAACTTAATAAGATCTCAACCTAAGTGTTGATATTTTCCAAAATCGGTTTTCGGTTCCATGGTTCTGCAATGACATTTTCTGGACAGGAAGGGAAAAAGGATTCCACTGAAATTCTCTGTTTTTCAGGCCATTGCAATAAGGTCATGGATTCCAATCCGTCAGGATCGGTATCCACTCCTTTTCGGACAAATATTTCATGGATTCGTGTCTGCATCGGTTCAGGCANTTNTGAATAGTCAGGATGATACCAAAGGGTGATCAGGGTTCGTTCTTGATCTGACTGATTTGGATANGCACCATGGATCAACCTTGCATCCCCAATGACCACATCACCAAAATTGACTGAAACTTCTCTTTCACCTTCCACGCTTTGATATAAGGGATCATCCGGATTTTCGACTCTGGAAACACCCTCGGTATGTGCTTTTTCATTTTCATGAAGCCCATGGATCTTCCGGTGGGATCCTGGAAGAACCCTCAAGCATCCGTTGTTTTTTGCCGTGTCCTGAAGATAAATCATGACAAACACCTGTGCTATTTGATCCGTGTATGAAATAGGATCGCCCCAACCCCACCAATCCTGATGCCAAAACAAGGCNGGACTTTGCNCAGGTTTACTGATGATATAACCGGAACTGAAACGGGTGTCTGCAAACCCCAAATCATGGAAGACTTTGAATAACGCAGGATGNGCAATCAGATCCGAAAATTCAGGATAATCGGCAATCAAAATCAGACTCCCCTGAGACTTGTTTCTTTCCCTGTGTGCAGGAGGGAGTTCTNNTAATGCTTTTAAGGAGACTTCTTTGATGCGGCTGAGTTCTTCAGGAAGAAAAACACTTTCAATAACACAGTACCCTTCTTCCAGAAGTTTTTGCCGATGATCATTCTGCTTCAAAACCATTAGGTCCTTCATTAAAAGCTAAAAGGATTTAGCCCTTAATTAAAAGATATGGTTTTGTTTGTCAAGAATTAATGAAGTTTTGGGATTTAGGACTTTTCCCTAAAAAAGATGTGAAGAGATTTTTTTCAGCCCATCAACCATATATCGCTAATCCGCCCAGNTCAGCTTCGATTTCAAGGAGGCGGTTGTATTTTGCGATCCTTTCACTTCGACAAGCGGAACCGGTTTTGATCTGTCCTCCGCCCATGGCNACGGCAAAGTCCGCCATGAAGGTATCCTCGGTTTCTCCACTACGATGGGAGATGACGTAATTCCATCCTGCCTTGCGGCACATTTCAATGGTTGCGACCGTTTCCGAAACCGTTCCGATCTGGTTCAGTTTGATGAGTACGGCATTAGCAGACGATTCTTTGATTCCGCGTTTCACAAATTCGGTATTGGNGACAAAAAGGTCGTCTCCAACAATCTGCACTTGTTCTCCCAGTGATTTTGTGACCGAAGCAAAACCTTCCCAATCGTTTTCATCCATGGGGTCTTCGATGGAACAAATCGGGTATTTACCACAAAGATCCTGGTAGAAAGAAAGCATTTCCGAAGAATTTTTGACACCTCCCCCGGATTTACGAAATTCATATTTCCCGTCTTTNAAGAAGGAACTGGCCGCGGAATCAAGCGCNAGGAAGATTTCNTTNCCAGCTTTGTATCCGGCTTTTTCAACCGCTTCCAGAATCAACTCGCAGGCNTCCTGGTTGCTTCCGAGATTCGGAGCAAAGCCCCCTTCATCCCCNACACCCGTGCTGTAATTCTTGGCCAGAAGAATCTTCTTCAGCGCCTGAAAAATTTCTGATCCGCATCGCAGGGCTTCTCTGAAATTCGGCAAACCAATGGGCATGATCATGAATTCCTGGATNTCGACGCTGTTGTCCGCATGTTCACCGCCGTTGAGAATGTTCATCATCGGCACCGGCAANCGTGTNCTCCCCACTCCTCCAAGATACGAATAGAGCGACAAACCCGCGTTTTTGGCAGCGGCATCCGCAGCAGCCATGGAAACTCCGAGAATGGCGTTGGCACCAAGTTTTTCCTTGGATTTGGTTCCATCCAGTTCGAGCATCACCTGGTCAATTTTCGACTGGTCTTCGGCGTACATCCCCACCAGTTCGGGAGCGATTTGCTTATTNACATTTTCAACCGCCTTCAGCACTCCTTTTCCGCCAAAACGTTTTTTATCTCCATCCCTTAACTCAAGGGCTTCATTGATCCCGGTTGAGGCTCCTGAAGGCACGGAAGCAACCCCGCTGATCCCGTTTTCGAGTCTGACCCATGTTCTAACCGTCGGATTCCCCCGCGAGTCTAAAATTTCCAAAGCCTGAATGTTGATGATACGTGGGTTCACTGGGACTCCTTCATATGATGATGTTAAATTCATTAGATGATAAAATACATCCCTGCATCAAGGGTCACAAACCAAAACCTTTTCTGTCTGCAGCTGACGAATTCGAAAAAAGCAGGAAAAACGCTTAAACTGCTTTCATAATCAGTTGAACCCGTTTTAAAAATAATTCATAGGAAGAAAAATGTATCTTGGCATTGATCTCGGGACCTCCGCACTCAAAGTGATTCTCATGGATGATGACCAGAATCTTCTTGGAGAAAAAAACATCCCCCTTGAGGTAAACCGTCCTCAAACACTATTTTCGGAACAATCTCCTGAAGAATGGTGGAACGCCCTGAAACAGGCAATGTACTCTCTAAAATCCGAAACTGATTTGAGCGGTCTGAAAGGAATAGGGCTCTCGGGTCAGATGCATGGTGCTGTGCTCCTTGATGAA
>FUFK010016999.1_pt1 | contig 20549 bp, 17 predicted proteins | sample 1021851 | NCBI WGS metagenome assembly FUFK01 (sample SAMEA51879418, study PRJEB19060) | metagenome
AGGCACAAATATACCTGCCCAGAATCGCAAGGTGAATGTTCTGAGGGGGAAAGAGCAGCAATTAAATTAGTTAACGAAACTTACTGGGAGATGCTTTCAGAGAGAATCAAGGAAAATAAACATTATAAGTATCCTTGGTATTGGGTTTATAAAANGGGAGAGTGTAAATATTCAGTCGGTGCAAAAGAGGATATGTCTACTCATACAGTCACTATGGAATGGATAGATGTTGATATTTGCGAGAAGACCACTAAGTTAATTGATTTAGGGCGTCGTAGATGATAAAAAAAATATTCTTTCTAAGTTTGATATTTACTCTTTCATCCATTGTTCCTTTGATGGCAGAGAATAAATTATCTGGTTCAAGCACTCAGGTCGTTGACTCAAATGCACGCAAGTTNTCAAAAACCGATCTTGTTGTAAGAGATGGGATTTTTTATTTTAAGGATTCTGATATTCCCTACAGTGGAAAGGTTATCTATGAAAAAAATGCCTATATTAATCAATCAGGTGAATTAAAAAATGGTAAAAAAGTTGGGTTATGGATTGATAGATATAGCAAATCAGGGATTTTAGAAAGAGAAAGATTTTACGAAAATGGAAAGATTAAAGACGGACTTCGCAAAAATTATCACTGGAACGGCAGATTATGGAATAGGGGGAATTATACCAATGGCAAAATGAATGGTCTATGGGAAGAATTTTATGATAGTGGACTCCCTGCTTACAGGGTGATGAAGGTAAATGGGAAAGCAGAAGGTTTAGCAGAATCATTTCATAAAAATGGTCAGATACATTATGCACACAAATACATTGAAGGAATTGAAGAAGATGGACTCTCAAGTTATTTCTTTGATAATGGTCAATTAAAAAGGCAAGGAAATATTAAAGATGGCAAGAAAGAAGGTATTTGGGAATATTTCAATAAAGATGGTTCTTTAAAAAAAGCGATTACTTTTGAAAATGGGAAAGTGATCGGAAGTTTTACACCTCCGAAAAATACAAAACTTTGCACTTTAACAAGTGAAGAAGAATCAGATATAAAGATCACAATGCATTATCCAAGCACTGGTTATGGATATGGAACTCTGAATTATAAAAATAAACCAGAATATTATTTTGAAGTAGGAATAAGTAATGGATATGGAACTCAGTATTATCAATTAAAAACTTATTCTGCTGAAGCATCTCATCAATACAATGGTCTTCCTTATGCAGTAAGAACAAAAGATACTGAATTAATTAGTAATGGTAGATTTGTGAATTTTGTTGGCAATAAGTTAGCAAGATCAACAACAAGGCAAGAAAGAAGAAAAGGAACAATGAAAGCATTAATGCCCAAATTACCATCAGATTATTATTACTCACTTACAAACAATCATAAGAAAGGAGAATATGGTCGATTTAATCTTTCTCCAAAGATGAAAGCAATTCTGAATGCCTCTGAGGGTTTCTTTGTTGATTCAGGTGGGTGCAGAAAATATTTTAAATATGGATGGGATTAATGAAAACTATCTTTTTATCTCCCTTGATACTTTTGTTTTTTATATTTCCTCTCAATGCAGAAACGAATGAAAAAAAGGAATATGGAAAATATGATTTCTATTCAAAATGTTTAGATGATGCTTTGCCAAGAACAATGAATAACGGATTAGTTTATGAATGTTCTATGAAATCAAAAGAAAAAATTGATAACTTAATTCAAGAAAAAATATCATCTAAAGGTNATTGCGATAAAGAAGGATTTGAATCTCATGCATGCTCTTTAAAAAGAAGTCAGGAAGCATTTAAAACCTATTATCAAACTGAATGCACTTGGAATAAGTATGGAACTATGTATAGTTACTGCGAAATGATGCTTAAAAAAGATAGATTAGAATGGTTAGATAAAACACTCGGTTGAAATAAGCAGAATAAAATATGATTAGTAATACCTCTGCGACTAAGAGAATTAAATATCGTTTATCTTTCGGTACTGGAAATGCTTATCTCAATGAAAGTAATCTGATTCTAAAAAAATATCTAGAGAATAAAAATTGGAGAGAAACTGAAAAGTATAGTATTGAGAATAATATTCTTCAAACTAATACTTTGAGTTCTGAAAAACGCATATTCAGAGAAATATCATTAAGACTGAGATCTCTTAGTCTTGAAGAGCAAGAATTTTTTATTAGAAGTAATTATGTAGACCAATCTATACTTATTTGGATTTCAATATGTAGGACTTATAAGTTCATTGGTGATTTTGCCTCAATGATTATTTCAGAAAAATTCAATACTTATCAATTAGAACTAAATTATAATGATTTCAACTATTTTTATGAACAACAAAAAGTTCTTCACAAAGAACTAAATTTATTAAAAGATTCAACTAGGAAAAAATTAAGGCAAGTAATTTTTAGAATTATGAAAGATTTAAATATGCTTTCTCAAACAAATGAAATTACCCCTCTGTTACCTTCTATAGATTTAAGAGAGATATCAAGTTTGACCAGAAAAGATCTCAAACTTTTTCTTCCTGGGGCAACTATATGAATTTAACTAATGATTCTTTTGATTTAAGAAAATCAAATACTAATGAACTTCTGGAGCATTTACTAACAATAGTTTCTAAGAAGAATTTTCTTACAAAAAGTAATCCTAATAATGAGATACCATTTTATATTTGTCCTTTTTTACCAGAATTCACATTGGAAGTATATGAAGTAATAAAATTTTTAAAAAAACAACTTAACAAAAGAGAGATTGAAGTTCTTGAAATTGATCTTTATGATGTTTCTATTGAAATACTTAAAAATAGAAAAGGTAACCTTTTTGAAAAGATTAAAAATAAAGAGTCACAAATGAAAAAGGTATTATTAAAAGAAACACTACAAAATGTTTTAAATGCTGAGAAACATCTTGTGCCATATTTCAAAAATATAATTGATAATAAAGATTTTCAGGTTTTATTTATTAAAGGTATTGGAGAAGTTTTCCCATATATAAGAACTCATAATTTATTAAGTAATTTGCAAAAAATTCTAAAGCGGGAACCATCTATTATTTTCTTCCCTGGCAGTTATCAAAATGATCCTAAAATTGGATCATCTTTAAATCTATTTTGTGAAAATGATAATGACAATTACTACAGAGCATTTAATATTCTTACAATGAATTAAGTCATGGAACCAATTTTAAAAGAGATTTTCCAAAAACCAATAGACCGTCCAATAGATGGTGTTATAAAGGCGGATGATGAAGAGAGCATCTTAAATGAATTGGAGGAGTATGTAATTACCAGTGAAATAGAAAAAAACATTAATAACTTTCTTTACGAATATAATAATTTCACTAATAAAAATGGAGTATGGATTTCAGGATTTTTTGGTTCTGGTAAATCACATCTACTAAAAATCCTATCCTTATTACTTGAGAATAAGAAAATTGATAATAGATACCCTTCAGAAATTCTTTCTTCAAAAATATCAAATGATGTTTTTCTTAAAAGTGAAATAGAAAAAGCAACAATCATCCCTTCAAAAAGTATCCTTTTTAATATTGATCAGAAAGCAGCAATAATAAGTAAACAAGAGATCGATGCCTTACTAACCGTTTTTCAGTCTGTTCTTGATGAAATGTGTGGTTATTATTCATCAGATGGTTACATTGCAAAATTTGAAAGAGATCTTGATAAAAAAGGTCTTTTTAATAATTTTAAAAATGAGTTTAAAAAATATTCTAGCGATGGAATTACTTGGGAAGAAGGAAGAGAAGAGATAGGTTTTTGCTCAGAAGCAGTTTCTAAGGCATTCGCAAAAGTTTCTAATCAAAGTGATGCAGCATGTGAAAATATAATAGAAACTTATCTTAATAGTTACAAAGTTTCGATTGATGATTTTGCAGGTCAAGTCAGGGAATTTATAGATAAACAAGAAAAAGATTTTAGATTAAATTTTTTCATTGATGAAGTAGGTCAATTTATCGCAGATAATGCAAAACTTATGGTCAATTTACAAACAATTGCGGAGACTCTAAACACAAATTGCAAAGGTAGAGCATGGATAATAGTTACTGCACAAGAAGCATTAGATAAAGTTGTGGGTGATGTATCTTCACAACAAGCAAATGATTTCTCAAAAATAATGGCAAGATTCGATATAAGAATGCCATTAACAAGTCAAAATGTAGCAGAAGTAATTCAAAAAAGATTACTAAGCAAAAATGAGAAATCTTTACCTTTACTAGAGAAAATTTATTCTAAAGAATCTAATAATTTTGGGACATTATTTAATTTTTCAGAAAATTCAGTAAATTTTAGAAATTTTAAAGATCAAGATAATTTTATTAATAGTTATCCATTTATTCCTTATCAATATGAATTATTTAGAGAATCAATAAAAGGTTTATCTGAACATAATAAATTTGAAGGGAAGCATAGTTCGGTAGGTGAGAGATCAATGCTTGGGGTTTTTAGAGATGTTGTTATTTCAATTTCAGATAATCAAATTGGTAAATTGCCAACCTTTGATTTGATGTTTAAAGGTATTGAAAGTGCATTAAAAAGTTCCGTAGTAACTTCTATTGGTGTTGCGGAAAATAATATTGATAATTCTTTGGCGATTAGAATATTAAAAATTCTATTCTTGGTTAAATATTACAGACAATTCAAACCAACTTTAAATAACCTCCGTATCTTATTAATTGATAAGTTTGAAATTAATTTTGTTGAATTTAATAAATCAATTATTGAAGCACTTGAATTACTAGAGAAACAAACTTATATAAGAAGAAATAATGAAGAGTATGAATTTCTCACAGATGAAGAAAAAGATATTGAAGAAGAAATCAAAAATACTGAAATAGAAATAAATGATATTCAGAAAGAATTATCTAAGGTTATTTTTCAAAGAATAATATCATTTACGAAGATATTTGATGAAAGTTCAGGAAATAATTTTAATTATTCAAAAAAAATTGATAATGAATTATACGGTCAAGATTATGATCTAAAAATTAATATAATTACTCCTTTTTTTCAATCCAATAAAAAAAATTCTAACCTTTTGTTTGAAGTATTTAATGATGATGAATTAATTATCAAATTACCAGAAGATAATAAACTTTTTAAAGAAATAGAAATATATAAAAAAACCGAAAAATTTATAATACAAAATAATAGATCTGGAATTGACTCGATTAAATTAGGCATCCTGGATCAAAAAGGTATTAACAATAGAGAAAGAATGGACAGAATAATAATTAGTCTTCAAACACTTATTAATGAAGCAACTCTCATAATTGGAGATAAAACTTTAGATATTAAAAATACGAATCATAACCAAAGGATTAAAGAAGCATTCAAATTTTTAGTAGATAAAGTTTATTATAATCTCTCGATTTTGAATAATCATAAATATAAATCTGAAGACATTTCAGGTTTCTATGTAAGTGCAAAAGGAGGACTTTCCGCTACTAATGCTCAAATAGAGATTTTTAATTACGTTAATTCCCGATCAAAAAACAGTTTAAGGGTTTCTTTAAAAACGATAGAAGAGCACTTTAAAAGAAAAAGTTATGGATGGTCAGAGATAGCAATATTAGCAAATATTGCAGGACTACTTGGTTGTAAAAAGGTTGATTTGATTTGTGATGGGAATTTGGTTTTAGAAGAAGATTTTATTAATTATTTGCAAAATAGAAGATTAAGAGGAAATATTATTGTCCAGATTAAAAAGGAAGTTTCTCCTGAAAAAACAGAAAACTTGAAAATCTTTTTTAAGGACTTCTTTGAAAATATACCAACTGGAAAGGATGCATCAGATTTAGCAGAGGAAATAAAAAATGGATTAATTATTTTAGACAAAAAATTAAAAGGTTATAAAAGTCAGATTATGAATTTTCCTTTTATTGAAAAATATCAAGAAGAATTTAATTTAATTTCAAATATATCAGAAAGTAATAGTAATGAAATTATTAATTATTTATCAAGTGAGAATAATTTGATTGATATTAAAATAAATACTATAGATCCATTATCCAAATTTATAGATGGTAATCAAGGGAAAATTTATAGTGATGTTTTTATCTTTCATAAAAATAATAAAGACAACTTTATATTTTTAGAAAATGATAAGGCAAACAGGATTTCGCAGATTTTAAATGACCCTAAATGTTTTTTGGATAACAAAATACCAGTCTTAAAAAAATTAAAAACTGAACTTGAAGAAGAAATAATTCAAATAAAAATAGAGGAAACAAATAGAGTAGTAGAAAATTTTAATAGTATTAAAAAACAATTAAATTCAATCCCTCAATTTAATGATGCTGAAGAAGTAAAAAAGGAAAAAATCATTGATCAAATAGATCAAAAAATATTAGAGATAAAGAAGGCGATTATAATTTCTTCAATACAAGCAATATATCAAAATTTTGAGGATATTATATTGCCCTCTCTTATAGAGGAATTAGATATTAAAGAAGATAAAAAAATAGTTGCAATTTCTTCTTTAAAGTTTACCAAAAAAAAGATAATTCTTGAATCAGAAGAAGATGTTATTGAACATATTAAAGAATATAAAAAAACAATTCTGAATGAAATTATTTCAGGGAATAAAATTAAAATTTAATGGATTTAAACTCTCTTAAATCTTTTGCCAAAGATGCTAGAAAAGAACTTCTCAAGACAGTTAGTCTAAAAATAGAATCTATTTTAAGAGAAGAAAGTCTCGAAAGAAGAGAAAGTCCTCAAGCAATTAAATATTTAGAAAATAAAATCTTTTGTTCTGGGAAAAAAGAGGTAATAGAAGAGGTTTCTTATACATGGTTCAATAGATTTACCGCCCTACAGTTTATGGATATAAATGGTTTTAATGAAGTAAAAGTAATAATGCCTCTAAAGGGTGAAAATAGACCTGAGATACTTTCAGATGCTATTAAAGGTATCTTTAATAAAGATCTTATTTCCGTTAGTACCCAAAACAGAGTAATTTCACTACTTAATGGAAATTCAATAAGTGATGATCCTGAAAAGGAATCATATCGTTTATTAATCGTTTCAGTCTGTAATGCATTTAATAAAAAAATGCCATTTCTTTTTGAGAAAATTTCAGACTATACAGAATTACTGTTGCCAGATGATCTTCTTTCAAAAACATCACTTTTTGCGAAAATAAGAGAGGTATTAAATAAGGATAATTGCCAAGATGTTGAAGTTATAGGTTGGTTGTATCAGTTTTATATCTCAGATAGAAAAGATTATGTTTTTGAGGAATTGAAAAAAAATGTAAAAATAAGTCCTGAAAATATTCCTGCTGCAACTCAGTTTTTTACTCCAAGTTGGATTGTTAAATATATCGTCGAAAATACCTTAGGTCGTTTATGGATGTTAAATAATCCACAATCAAGTTTGATAAATAAAATGGAATACTTTATAGATAATCAGGAAAGTAAATCTGAATTTATCAAAATAAATTCTCCTGAAGAAATTAAAGTTTGTGATCCTGCATGTGGATCAGGACATCTACTAACTTATGCATTTGATTTGCTTTATCTTATTTACGAGGAAGAGGGTTATGACGATATTAGTATCCCCTCATTAATTTTGAAAAATAATTTATTTGGCATAGAAATTGATAAAAGAGCGTCAGAATTATCCTCTTTTGCATTAATAATGAAGTCTAGGAAAAAACAAAATAAATTTCTTGCTAATCCAATACAACCTAATATCTGTTGCTTACAAAATATTAAATTTGATATTAATGAACTTGAAGATTATATGGAAGAGGTTGGAAGAGATTTATTTAGTCATTCTTTTTCCAAAACTCTCAAAGAATTTGAAGATTCAAATAATTTTGGTTCACTAATTAAACCTTCTTTAGAAAGTACTGAGGAAATTAAAGAAAAATTATTGAATCGATATAGAACTGGAAATCTTTTTTTGCAAAATATGCACGAAAGAGTTATTAATGTTCTTAATCAAGCAGAGTATCTTAGACAAAAATATCATGTAGTTATTGCTAATCCTCCATATATGGGAGGAAGAGGTATGAATAATAAATTAGTAAATTTTCTTAATGAAAACTATAAAAATTATAAATCAGATCTTTTCTCTGCATTTATAGTTCGAAATTCCCAACTAACTCTTGAAAAAGGTGAATTAGGATTTATGACTCCATTTGTATGGATGTTTATTTCCAGTTATGAAGAATTACGGATCTTTTTACTCAAGCAAAAAACAATAACCTCCCTTATTCAACTTGAGTACTCAGGGTTTGAAGGAGCAACTGTTCCAATCTGCACTTTTACAATCCAAAATGAGCATAATTCAAAATATCATACTGGATACGTAAAATTATCAGAATTTCGTGGATCTGCAAACCAAGCGCCCAAAACACTTGAGGCAATTAAAAATCCTTATTGCGGATGGTTTTATAGTGTCTTGTCTAATGAATTTAATAAGATTGAAGGAAGTCCATTTTTATATTGGTTATCAAAAAATTATAGAAAAGTTTTTGAATCTAAAAAAAACCTATCTAGTATTTGTAAAATTAAACAGGGTTTAGCAACATGTAATAATGAAAAATTTCTTAGATTATGGTTTGAAGTTTCTTATAGAAATTCAAATTTTAATTGTAAAGAAAGGAGATTTACTAAAGAAGTTCAGCAGAAATGGTATCCATATAACAAGGGAGGTGGATACAGAAATTGGTATGGAAATAATAATTATTTAGTGAATTGGAAAAATGATGGTCTAGAAATACATGAATATTCTAAAATCCCTTTGGACTATGCAGGAGCACCAGTAAGAGCAAAAGAGTTTTATTTTAAATCTGGTATAACTTACGGATTAATTTCAAGTTATGGTTTTAGCGCAAGATTTGTCCCCAGTGGATTTATTTTTGATGTAGGAGGTTCAATGATCTTTCCTGAAATTGATCTCAAGGGAATGACAGGATTTCTATGTTCAAAAATTACAAAAACTAATATAAGTTCACTTAATCCTACTCTAAATTTTCAGGTAGGTGATGTTAAAAGATTGCCATTCAATAAAAATTGCTTAGAATCTATAAAAAATAATTCAAGAGAATGTATTGATATCGCAAAAAAAGATTGGGATTCTTACGAAACATCATGGGACTTCCTTTCTCTACCTTTAAAAGATTTTGCTCAAGAATCACTTAATTTAGAAAGTACATATCAGAATTTAAGAGAGTATTGGAGAACTACAACCAACGAAATGCTAATTCTTGAGAAAGGAATTAATAAAATGCTAATTTCCTTTTATGGATTAGAAGAAGAAATAACACCTGAAGTTCCAATTGATCAAATCACTTTGACTTGTAATCCTTCATATAGATATGGATTGAAAATGACTCAGGAAATTCAAGAACAAAAACTTAAATCTGATACTATAAAAGAATTTATATCCTATTCAGTAGGATGTATGTTTGGTCGCTATTCTTTAGATAAAAAAGGACTAATTCTTGCTAATCAAGGAGAAACTATAGAAGACTATTTAAAAAAAGTACCAAACCCAACATTCACTCCAGATAATGATAATGTTATTCCTATTCTTGAATTAGACTGGTTTGAGGACGATATTACAACTAGATTCAATGAATTTTTAAGAGTAACTTTTGGAACTGAGAATTTTGAAAATAATATAAGATTTATAGAGAACTCAATTGGGAAAGATATTCGAAAGTATTTTTTAAATGATTTTTATAAAGATCATGTGCAAACTTATAAAAAACGTCCTATTTATTGGATGTTTTCTAGTCCAAAAAATTCATTTAATGCTTTAATTTATGCCCATAGATATCAAAAAGATACAATATCAATAATTCTTGATAAATATTTGCAAGAATTTATTCTTAAATTAAGAGCAGAAAAAAATACACTCGAAAGATTAGAAATAAGTTCATCTTCATCATCGCGAGATAAAACAATTGCAATGAGAAAAACTCAAAAAATTGATTCAATTTTGAACGAATTAAATTCTTGGGAAAGAGATGTTATTTTTCCATTGGCATCACAAAGATTGGAGATAGATTTAGATGATGGAGTAAAAAATAATTACTCAAAATTTGGAGTTGCTTTGAAGAAAATATCTGGATTGAAATAATGGGAATAAGTATTGAAGAATCTTTAATAAATTTGTTTGAATCAAATAGAATTGTCTTCTGGCATGATTATAAAAATGAAATGCGCGATGATTTCTTGGCAATTGAAATTGATAATGTAGAGAAAGTTGAAGTTAAAAATGATGAATATTATTTAAAATATAAAATTTTAAGAGAACAATCTAAACAGAAATTTTTAATCTATAAATGTCAATATGACAATCAAATTCTAGAAGAAAATTGGTTACATGATGTTGAATTATATTCTGGAATTTTTACAGCAGATAAGGTTAAATTATGGATGAATGAATTGGATTTAGAACCTTATTTTATTGATGTAGTAAAAGAGCATAAAATATTCTTTAATTCAGAAAAAAGAAAATCATATTTCAAAAGTATTATTAAAAATGGAGATAGTATTGAAATTTTCAAAAAGAAAATATTACTTTCAATTTCCGAATCAGAAGATGATATTGAGGGTTTAATAAGTGCGCTTTTAAAGGAAACCTTTCTACAAAAGCAAGACAAGATGAAATTGATTAAAAAATGTAATATCGATAAATTTATGTGGGATTTAATTGAAAAAGAATATAACTACTCGAATAAAGAATCAAATTTTTATGATTTTGCATTACAACTTTTTAATTCTAATTTTCAATTTGTAATTAATCAAAAAGGTACTTTAAATGAAAATTCAATTTTGTTATTTCAAAGATGGAAAAATAATAGAAATAATTATGAAATATTTAATTCATTTTCTGATGAGTTTGAAGATGTTCTCAATATTAAAGAAAACATTAACAAGTACAACTATAAGGAACTTTTAGAGTGTGATTTTTTTAAAGAAATTGATCGCTTTATAATTAAATCCCTCATTAAGGAAATACAAGAAAAAACAATTTCTAATTCTGAATTAATTAGAATTTTACAAGAAAGACGAAAAACTTATTGGTATAAGGAATTTAATAATGTTTATCAAACAATACTTTACGCGTCAGAATTTTTATTTATTATTTCTAATTTAACTTTTGAAGAATTCAGTTTTGAACAGTATATAGAAATTTACTCTTCGGAACTTTTTAAGATTGATCAGTTATATAGAAAATTTATTTTTTATTATCAAAAGTCATCTCAACCAACACTCTTAGGAGATATCAATAATTTAGTAGAGAATAAATATGTTAATGATTTCTTATTTAAAATTAATAATAATTTCCAAAAAAGTGTTGATCAATTAAATCGATGGAATACTAATATCTTAAGATCACAGAGATCTTTTTATAAAAACTTCATTCAAGAAATTAGCAAAAAAGGTAAAAAATCTATAGTCGTAATATCTGATGCTTTTAGATTCGAAATAGGAGATGAATTAAATAAAAAAATAGAAAATTTAGACAATTTTAGTTCAAAAATAATACCTTTGATAACTTCCTTACCCTCCTATACTCAAATCTGTATGGCGTCTTTATTACCATCAGGAGAATTAGGGATTCCTTCTCCTTCTAATACAAGTGTTACGCATAATAACGACCCAACTTCAGGGATTATAAACAGAACAAAAATTCTTAATAAAGTTTTGTCCAAAGATAGTACATTTGTTTCAAAAGTACCTGAATTTTTAAATTTAAATAGTATTGAATGTAAGAAGATTATAAAAAAACATAATGTTATTTATCTCTACCATGACAGAATAGATGCTACTGGAGATTCTAAAAAGACAGAGGGTAATGTTTTTGAAGCAGTTGAAGATTCGTTAGAAGAATTGATTAAATTGGTACAAAAAATTGGAAAATCTGGATCTGTAAATATCTTCGTTACTGCTGACCATGGATTTATTTATCAAAATAGGGAAATACAAGAATCTGATTATTTGAGTGCACGTCCTGAAGCAGAGGAAATATTTCATTCTGATAGAAGATTTATAATTGGTAAGAACTTCAAAAATTCTCAAAGTTTTAAAAAATTTACTGCTAAAGAATTAAATATAAAAGGAAATTTTGAAGTTCTTTTTCCAAAGTCTATAAATCGTTTGAGAAAATCTGGATCAGGATCAAGATTTGTTCATGGAGGTATATCTCTCCAAGAAATTATAGTTCCAGTTNTTAAAGTGACCAAAAGTAAAATAAAGGACTCTAATCCAGTTGGAGTAACAATTCTTACTGGTGCTTCTAAGAATATAACTACAAGTCAAATATCTATAAAACTTTACCAAGAATGTCCAATTGATAAAAATAATATTTCTAGAACTCTTTTGATAGGTTTATTTTCTAAAGATAAAAAATTAATTTCTAATCAAGTAGAAATAGATTTTATTAGTACCTCAGACAATACAAGAGAAAGAGAACAAACCATTAAATTAACTTTAACTAAATCTGCAGATGAATATAATAATCAAGAAGTTACCCTGAAATTAGATGAAAAGTATAAAAATACCTCTTATTTTCAGACTTATAAATCAACTCAATTTATAATCAAAAGAACCTTTACAAATGATTTTGATTTCTAAATTAATTATTAATGAGTAATTTAAACGACAAAATAAATCAATATTTTCCTGGATTAGTTGTCAGAAAAGACTTAGTTAAAAAAGTAAAAGGTAATGCAATTGTTCCAACTTATGTTTTGGAGTATTTGCTCGGTCAATATTGCGCAACCAATGACGAACAATCCATACAAAGTGGAATAGATACAGTAAAAGAAATTCTTGCAAAACATTATGTCCATAGAAACGAAGCAAATTTAACAAGATCTAGTATTAGAGAAAGAGGGAGAAATAAAGTAATTGATAAGGTACAAGTCACATTTAATGATAAGAATGATACTTATGAAGCAAGTTTTGCAAATCTAGGAATAAAAAAAGTATTAGTAGAGACTCAAATAATCAAAAAACATCCGAAGTTATTAGTTACAGGTGTTTGGTGTATATCCGACATTGAATACGAACACAACGAAGACTCAAGAATTCAACCTTGGATATTGGGTTCAATAAAACCTATTCAATTATCAGATTTTGACTTTGAAGGTTATTTAAATGCTCGTAGTCAATTTTCAACAGATGAATGGATTGATTTGCTTATCCAGAGTATGGGATTCAATCCAGAAATGTTTGGTAAAAGAAATAAAATGCTGCAGTTACTTAGATTGGTCCCTTATGTAGAAAGAAACTATAACTTAATTGAATTAGGTCCAAAAGGAACAGGTAAATCGCATATCTTTTCAGAATTTAGTCCTCATGGAATGTTAATTTCAGGTGGTGAAGTCACAGTACCTAAATTATTTGTAAATAATAGTTCAGGCAAATTAGGTTTAGTTGGATATTGGGACATAGTCGCTTTTGATGAATTTGCAGGAAAGCAAAAGAATGTAAATAAAGCGCTTGTTGATATATTAAAAAATTATCTCGCAAATAAAACTTTTTCTAGAGGCGTAGAAACCATTGGAGCAGAGGCATCTATGGCATTCATAGGTAATACAAAACATAATGTCCCCTTCATGCTTAAGCATTCTGACTTTTTTGAGGAATTACCTGAAAAGTATTATGACTCTGCATTTATTGATAGATTGCATGCATTCTTACCTGGATGGGAGATAGATATCATAAGAGGTGAAATGTTCTCTGAAGGTTATGGTTTTGTAGTGGATTACATTGCAGAAATTCTCAGAGATCTAAGAAAACAGGATTTTTCTGATAGATATTCTGAACTTTTTGAATTATCTTCGGATATTGCAACACGAGATAAAGATGCCATAAATAAAACTTTTTCTGGTTTGATGAAAATAGTTTTTCCAAATGGTAATCAAACTGAGGATGAAACTGAAGAGATATTGAAATTTGCTATCGAGTGCAGGAAAAGAGTTAAAGATCAATTAAAAAGAATTGATAGTACTTTTGGTAATGTCCAGTTTGCCTATACAAATAAAGGTGGGAAATCAATTCCAGTGAGTACTCTTGAAGAAATCGAATTTCCGCAGTTTTATTATCAAAGAGATGCTAGTGACGAGAAAGAAGATCAAGAAATCATTGCTGCTGAAACAAACAATGAATTAGATAAAGAAGATTATTCAAAAGAAAATAAAGCGAATCTAGAAATATTAAAACCAGATCACTTGATGATTTCTGAAAATCAAAAGGGGATCAGTTTTGATGGTTTATTTAGTAAATATTTAAAAGATGCAAAAATAATTACTGTTACTGATCCTTATATAAGAACTTTCCATCAAATTCGAAATTTAATGGAGTTCGTTGAAACTATTATCAAAACGAAAAATAAAGAAGATGATATAAAACTGAAACTTGTTACTCATCATGATGAATTGAGATCTCAACAGCAAGAAGACTATCTTGAACAGATCAAGAATAGTGCGTTTGGTTGTGGGATTGATTTTCAATGGGAATTTGATGAGGAAGGGTTTTCTCATGCACGACATATAACCACTGATACTGGTTGGAAGATTTCTCTCGATAGAGGTCTAGATATATATCAAAGGTTTGAAATGAATGACGCGTTTAATATAAATAATCGTCTTCAAGAAACACGCTCCTGTAAATCATTCGAAGTAACCTATCTGAAAATTTAAATCATGATTACTAATAAGAGATACCAAACCTTATTAATGCTTGCGACTACAGGCAAACCTTTAAATAAAGATGCTACGGAAGAAGAAAAAAAATTTTATGAAGAATGTAAACGCGACTACAAAGTTATGCATGAAACCGCCAAAAAACTTGGGATAAAGAATCCAATCATGGAAATTCCATTTGAGGTGGATTTTTAAAGGAATAATGGAACCACCACTGACTTCTGAAGAATTATCAGAAATGTATCCAGATCTAGAACCATGGCAAAGGGATGAACTAGAAGTTTGGCACAGAGGTTGGATTACTAAATTAATGACAGGTGAAGCAACATCAGAGCAATATAATGCTGCAATCCCTCCTCATCCAGATCCTCATCATCCTGAAGATGATGAATAAAGTAAAAAGTTTCTAATGATTTAAACTAACAATAAAGTGTTTCAACAACCTTAAGGTAATGAAAACATCATTCAACATCATAAAAATGCTTAATTATTGACTCTTTTATGACAATTTAATGTTTCGATAAGGGTGTTCGGTTGGTCTAATGCTATAATTTCAGTAAGAGTCTAGGTAAATGAAACAGATGAATAAAGTAATAGGTTATGCTCGTGTCAGTTCTGCTAAAGGAACTCAGACAGTAGATGCTCAAGTTGAGAAACTAAAAGAGAGTGGATGTGACCTTATATTTTCTGAAACAGTCAGCACAAGGAAGATAGAGCAAGAAAGACCTGAACTAATGAAATGCTTAGCATCCTTAAGAAAGGGCGATACTTTGAAGATTTCGACCCTCGCAAGACTAGGAAGAACCCAAAGAGAAGTCATAAACAGATTAAATGACTTGCAAGCAGAGGGTATTAACTTGGTTACGCTTGATGGTTTAGTTAATACTGAAGCACTTGGTAAGTTTGCACCTATTTTAATTGGATTATTAACAGGATTAAATGAAGTTGAGAGAGATTTAATTCAAGAAAGGGTCAATGCTTCTGTGGAACATAGAAGAAAAACAGGAGGAGATCTAGGTGGAAGACCAAAAACAAGCGATAAAAAAGAAAAATTGGTAATCAGATTAAGAGAAGATGGAGATAGTTATAGAGAAATTAGAGAGCAAACTGGATTAGGATTAGCAACAATCAGAAGAATCATTGCAGACAATGAAAAAGTAGAGGTAGGAATTACATGAAGAAAGAAAATAGTTATGCAGAAGGATTAAACAATTACATTGTCCTAAAGCAAAAAAAGGAAGTTATTTTTTACTTGCATAATCCTTATCCAGATTGCTTGGAAATTCCTGCAATAATGAAGGCAAGATTCCCAGAGGATTACAAAAGCATAGTTGTAAATTCTTTAGATGAGTTTAAAAAGTATGGAGAGAAAATATGACTCAATGGAACGACAAATCTTGGCAAAAAGACTTCTTGAACATGAAATCTCACTCGCCTTCTGACGCAAAACTCCTAATGGGAGGTGTAAAAGGATTGAAAGATGCTTGGCGTTTAGGTGTCCTGCATGTTGAATACGAAAGACTGAAGAAAATTCAGGAGCAACAGCAGCAATGAAAGAAGAGATAGATTGGAAAAAAGAAATTCTTGAGAGTAAAAGGTTCAATAACAAATTTGAAAAGAACCTTTTAGAGAATGGAGCAAAGAACTTTATGCAAGGAATCTATCTTGGATATATGTATGCAAGATGGAGAAAAATTAGAGGATTAGATAAAGATGAACCGGTAGAGAACAAAGGACAAATGCAATCATCATTCAAAGAGTTTGAGAAGAAAATCAAATAAAGATAATTGCAAAAGTCCGCTATGTAGATTTGTCTTATACTAAAAATCTCGTTTGGAAGAGAATCGTATGAAAATAAATTTCTCCTAAAAAGTTAAACTTTATCCTTGAAGTGATTATTTATATAGTTAACTAGTTTTACCCCCTCAAGTTTATCGGTAGCAGGATTAGTTCGAACGTAAAAATCTTTAGAATCAATAAAACATGCTGTTTTTGATCGTTTGCATTCAATCATTAGTACGTCTTTATTATCAATTTTTACCATCTCAGAGTTAATAAAAGGATAAAATTGTTCGCCAATTTTAGTTTTTATTTGATTCTTAAAATACAATAAGAATTTATCTTTTTTATTATGTTTTAGTTTCAAATCTCTCTCTAAACCAATAATATTACCTTCATCAGTGACTCCAATTAAAAGATGTCCTCCATTACTATTTAAAAAAGCAGCAATAGTTTTTAAACAAGCAAGTTCAATAATCTTTTTATCTACCTCTCCTTTCATACATACACTAAAAGTAGACTTAAACTCCAGTGTTCCAGATTCACCCTTTTGAATTAGGTTTATTATTTTTTCAGCATCTGTTAGACCTCCAACTGCTTCTAACATTCCGTCAATTTGTTCAAGAACATTACTAGTACTTATAGGACTTACAGCATAATTATTTTCTAATTCCTCTATTTTTTCTTTTAAATTATTTAAACGTTCACTAGTCTTAATTATTTTTCTTTGATCTGAAATAAATGGTACGGGAATGACCATTTCATCTAGAAATCCTTCCCATCTTATTTCTTTAACAACATAGTAATTACAAAGATTTGAAAGCATCAATTTACCAAGTTTAGATCTGAGAAATACTGCTAGGTACTTGTTGATAATTTTTTCTGGTTTTAAGACAAGTTGAAATGCAAATTGATGAGATACTTCTAAGTCTTTTGCTTGAATAACGGAACTTTTCGTGGGAATTCTTGGCACATAAATTGCATTATCCTTCTCTTCAAAATGTCCTCCATGCCTGCACAAATTCCTTTCAAGAATCAATTCATTTAATGCAATACTCTTATAGTTTTCATATTGCCCTAGTAAACGCTTTATTTGTTTAGTTTCTGGAGATGCGTTCACGTACCTTTTAACGCTTAGATTGAAATTATTTTTTTCTAAAGAATCGATTGTGATAATTTTTGAATAAAATTCTTCTTCTTCAAAGTTTTCAAAACTATCCAAAATTAATTTAATATCCTCTTCTCTCAAGTAGTTTTTATATTTACCTTTTTCGAATCCCTGACTTCCGTCAATAAAAAGCACTTTACATTTTCTTTCAATACTTTTTTTCTTATTAATTATCAAAATTGAGGCAGGAACCCCAGTCCAATCAAATAAACCTTGAGGTAATGCAATTACTGCTTCAATTAGATCTCTCTTTATAATTTCTTGTCTAATTTCTCCTTCTGAAGCACCTCTAAAAAGAACTCCATTTGGAACAAGAACGACCATAATTCCTGTTTCATTTAAAGATGCAATCATGTGTTGTACAAATGCTAAATCCCCAGAACCTTTTGGTGGTATGCCAAATTTATATCTTCCAAAAATATCGTTTTGAGCAACATCCCGACCCCAATTTCCTAATGAAAAAGGTGGATTAGCAATTACTCTGTCAAATTGTTTAATCTGCCCATTTTCTAAATGTTGAGGATTTATTAATGTATCCCCTTTTTTGATATTTGCTTCACTAACTCCATGAAAAAACATGTTCAATTTACACATTGTCCATGTACTTTGATTAAGTTCTTGACCCGCAATCAAAAGTTTATCTGGATCTTCCCCATTTATTTTTAAATAGTTTCTTGCAGCGGTAAACATTCCTCCTGAACCGCATACTGGGTCATATATTTCCATTCCCTCTTTTGGTTTTAGTAATTTTATGAGTAATTCAACTATCGTTCTGGGAGTATAGAATTCTCCCCCTCTTTTACCTGCAGATTCAACGAACATTTGAATAAGGTATTCATATGCAATTCCTAATAAATCAGAATTATCAAAATCTGATTTTCTTAATCTCATCATAGAAAAATGAGAAATTAGTTCCGCTAGTTTTAAATCACTTAGTTTATCTTTGAAATTAAAATCAATGGATGTTAAAACCTCGTCAAGATTTGGATTATATTTTTCGATTGATTTATTTGCTTCGTTTAAATAAATCCCAATATCATGTTTCAAATTTTTTAAATTATTCCATTGTGCATTTTCAGGAATATAAAAATTATTTTTATAAAGACTAGGATTATTTGCTAATTTTTTTGCTTCAATTAAGGTTTTATTGTTTTTAGTAAAAGACTGAATATTTTTTTCCTTTTCTTCATCAAAAGAATCAGAGAGGTGTTTTAAGAAAAAGATTCCAAATATATAATCTTTAAATTCCGAAGCATCTAAATTTCCTCTAAGAATGTCAGCACTTTCCCAGAGAAATGTTTGCAATTGTGATAGGGAATGTTTTCCTTCTATGACTTAATTGGAATTTCTAAGATTAATTTAGACAAATATTTTTTGGTTAACATTTGAAATTATTTTTTCGTGATATTATCTGCAATTTTGTCATTTAAATCAGTAAGGCAAAAATAAACTTTTTACGACAATTAAATCAAATGATGTGAGGATTAATCATGTTTAATCAAGTCATAGCAATATGTTTTGATCTCCCAATATATGCATAAGTCAAATACATAACTTGTATAGATACTCTGTATCGGTTGAAAAGATTACTGTAGGAAAAAAAGAAGTAACAAATCAAAAGGTTGTTCCGAAGGAAGTTTGCCCGAAGGGCAAAGGGTTAAGACCTATTAAAAAGCATCAAAAAAATATAGGTATACTTTCTATCTCTTGTGACCTTTGCCTACAAAATGCCGAACGATAAAAAGCGAAAGAAAAATCCGAATAAATATTTAGTACACCTACATTGCATAGAAAAATGCCGGCAGTAAAGATCAAACAGAATAGATTCCAGATGTCCTACAAGAAGGACGAAGTTCCCAAGTACGAGATGATAGAACAGTTCCTTATGGATGATCTAGGAGTCTATAAGAGGGCAGATATATACAAAAAATGCACCATTATGATTTACAACCTGAGGAAGAACACTCAATTAGAAAATATTTAGACGATGCAAGTGAAACTAAACCCAATCCGATTACAAATGCTCAAAGATATTTCTAAATTCTCAAGAATGGATATGCAAAATACAATAAACAGACTGATAGAAGTTGTTTACATGGATCCAAAGTTAAGGCAAAAGATCTTCAAAAAGTGATTAGTTCGTAAGATCTCACAGTAAATCTAAAATTAGTTCATTACTAATATTCCTCCTCTTCTATGTCTTCCAAGAGGTCGTAATCCTCAATAAACTGATGAACTTCTTGAGGAGATTTATAGGATACAAATTGACCATCTGAATAACGAAGATCCTGATATCCGCAATTAAGTTCAATACACCTAAATTCTTGAATGAAATCATCAGAAGTATTTTCGAAATACTCCCATCTTNTTCCTCCACAATTAGCACAACCTCCTGTAAGGTTGATTCCTTGCATACTGCTCATGATATTAAAAAATAAAGTTATTAANTTCAGTGCTACCTGTGATCTTGGTAGGGGGTTTTATTTCTGTCTGAAGTAGAAATTAGGAGTGGTGCCAACCCTTTCCTTATATGAATATTATAACCCAAATCAAGATTATTTAATACCAATAGTGGACACTAAAAGTAAATACATATGTATTAATAAAAGCATTCTGGCACAACGAGTTTGCTCTCTTTATTTAAGGCATCTAATTATACTTTTTAATATTATAAATTAAAATTAAATATCAATAAAAAAGTATTAGTAATTACTTAAAAATATTAATTAATAATAATAGAAATCTTCACGACCATGAAAAATTAATTTCACGACCATATCACGACCATCAAAATGGCGGATTTAAGGTATCCTGAAAGTATCTGATCTTCTGATTTCTTCAAAACAGCAGTCAGGGCACTAAAAAAGACCTCAAGTGCAATAACCTGAAGTCTTAAGAATCTGAGATTGAACTCCCCG
>FUFK010066381.1_pt1 | contig 20545 bp, 19 predicted proteins | sample 1021851 | NCBI WGS metagenome assembly FUFK01 (sample SAMEA51879418, study PRJEB19060) | metagenome
GCCAGGAACAGTCAACCAATACAAGGTTCAGCTAGTGATTTAACAGTCAACACAAACGGACAAAGTTTTACACTTGTATATGCAAATTCAACAAAAGGTTGGGTCAAGAAGCATTTTGCTGGAACGTAAGAGGTTTACATGACTCTTATTAACTTCGTCATACAACCAGGTATCGATAAACAAAATACAACAAAGGGTGCAGAAAACCGTTGGATAGATGGTAACAACATTAGATTTAGATACGGTCTACCAGAAAAAGTAGGTGGATGGTCATCACTCGTAAACGACAGCATAGTCGGTGTTGTTAGATCGCAACACTCTTTCTTAGATATTAAAGGTAATAGATATATTGCTTTGGGCTCCGATAAATTTTTATTGTTATACTTTGAAGGCCAACTGTTTGACATAACACCGTTTGATGCGGCAAGACAACAAACAAGTTGTACACTTGCAACAACAAATACTTCTACCGCGGTTACAGTAACAACAGGATCAGCACACGCTTTGGAGGTAGGTGATATAATTTTACTTGACTCAGTGACCTTACCTAGTGGAACGGGTCTTAGTGCATCAAACTTTGAGGACAAAGCATTCATGGTCAACACCGTGCCTAGTCCTACGACATTTACGATTACATCAAGCGCTGCTGCAAGTGCGAGTATATCAACTGGTGGTTCTATGACTGTAGAATTTTACACAAAAGTTGGACCACAAAAACAAACATACGGTTATGGATGGGGTGTGGGTCCATGGGGTGGTAATGTGGTTGGAGCCACAACATCTACAATAAATGAAGGTGGCACATTTAGTGATAGTGATACAACTCTAACTCTCACAAGTGCAGCTGCTTTTCCAAGCTCAGGCACAATACAAATAGGTAGTGAGTTGATAACATATTCTGGTAAGTCTAGTAACGACCTAACAGGTCTAACTAGAGGCACAAATGGTACAACAGCTGCATCGCACTCTAATGGTGCCACAGTTACAAACGCAACAGATTTTAGTGGTTGGGGTATTGCAATACCAGCCGACCAAGCAACACTAGAACCTGGTCTTTGGTCGCTTAATAATTTTGGTGAGGTGTTGGTAGCCACTATTGCAAATGGTGAAACTTTTACATGGAATGCAGGGGCAACTAGTCCAACGTCAACAAGAGCGTCAAAATCTACGAGTGGGTTTTCAACAAGCAACAACCCTACTGCATCAAGACTTACTATCATATCACCAACAACTAGACACTTGATACACCTAGGCACAGAAACCACAATAGGCACGACGTCTACACAAGATGATATGTTTATAAGATTTTCAGAGGCAGAAAACATAAATAGTTTTACACCAACATCTACNAACACAGCTGGTACNTTNAGANTACAAGACGGCACAAAAATCATAGGAGCCATACAAGCAAAAGAAAATATATTNGTGTGGACTGACAACGCGCTGTACACAGTTAGAAATGTTGGGCAACCTTTTGTNTTTGGTGTTGAACAAGTTGGNACAAACTGTGGCTTNGTTGGTAAGAANGCAGCTGTTGANGTNGATGGNATTGCATACTGGATGAGTTCAAAAGGTTTCTTGTATTACGATGGAACNGTTAAAACATTGCCTTGTGCTGTAGAGGATGAAGTGTTCGATAATTTTGACACGACAAAAGGACAACAAGTTGCAGCGGGTCTNAANAGTTTATTTACAGAAATAATTTGGTGGTATCCNGCAAACAATGATTTTAATAACAAAGCAGTTTCTTATAACTATGCAGAGTCAGCACAAATACCAGGTGGTGTTTGGTCTTTATCTACAGAACCTAGAACATCTTGGATAGATGGTAAAGTTTATGAAAAACCATACGCAACAAAGTTTGATACAACTGGCACAGGCAGCTTTCCAACAATACTTGGTGAAAGCGGTTTAGGACAAACTAAATATTTTCAACATGAGGTTGGTACCGACCAAACAAACGAAGATGGCACAGTTACAACAATCACATCTTTCATACAGTCTTATGATTATGATATTGCATTACAAGGTGGTGAGGGTGATAAGTTTGTATCTGTAAGTAGGTTTATACCTGACTTCAAAGATTTAAATGGTAATGCTGATGTTACACTAGCTATAAAAAGATTTCCGTCACAAACAGAAGCATCATCAACAAATAGTCCTTTTACAATTACATCAAGCACAACTAAAAAAGACACAAGAGCTAGAGGCAGATATGTAAATGTTAAGATAGAAAACACATCTGCAAATGAGTCTTGGAGATATGGCACGTTGTCTTTAGATGTAAAACCAGACGGAGGCCGATAATGTCAAAGATTGTAGTTAGAATACCAGAACCAAAAGACGAGTATGATCCAAGCACACAAAGACAGATCAACAGAACATTGTCTAATGTGATAGATCAATTAAATAGTACGTATCAACAAAGCGTAAGAGATGATCAACAACAACAAGCGTGGTTTTTAGGATAGATGGCAAATAGATATAAAAATTCAAAAGTAGATTTAACTACAACAAACCTAACAACACTATACACGGTGCCTGCTGAAACTGTGTCTATAGTGAAATCTTTTCTNGTATCTAATGATGATGCTAGTAATGCGTGTGAGATCACTGTGACTCTGGTAAACTCAGGAGGCACAATATTTAGCTTGTTCAAACAAAAGGACATAGCTGCAAAAACAACGACTGAACTATTGACACAACCTTTGGTTTGTGACGAAAGTGAGGTTGTAAAGGTGCAGGCAGAGAATGCTAACGACTTACATGTCGTTCTGTCGTATCTAGAAATAACAAGAGACTAGGAGGAAATATGGCATTTGAAGAACCAGGATCGGTAGCATACTTATACGAAGGCGATAAGAAAATCGCTCAAATAAAAGTTGACACTACCGTGGTATTAAAAAATTTAAAGACTGGCAAAGAGTATAACTCTGATGCTGAGGGTGATGCTGATGTAGACGACCCAAATACAGAGACAAAGAGGGAAGATATATCAAGAAGTGTCTATATAAAAGTCGCTAAAATGCCTGCTGTTGGGGCAGAATCTTAGTTGCATTTTATGGTAAAAGACAGTAAATTGAACAAAAGCCTTATATCAAGCCTAGGCCACTTGCATCATTACAATATAGGAATATAAGGAATGCCCTTTCATAAAAAAGTAAAAAAATTAATTAAAAAAGCGATACCAAAAGAGATAGCGCCTTTTGTGCCTGCTGTTGCAGGTATGGCTCTAGGTCCGATAGCTGGTGGTTTTCTTGGTGGTATTGGAGGCACACTGGCTGCAAAGGGTGGTATCAGTGCAGCTCTTGGANAGGTGTTATCTAATCAAATGGTATCACAAGGTTTGGGTAGAGCGTTGGTTGATGTAGGCACACAAGCTCTGACATCGGATCGTATATCTCCGGCATCAGCTCTATTGTCAGGTGGACTGGGTGCTTTATCAGGTTATCAACCAAATGTTGTTGGTCCTGAGGGGCCACTTCAATTAACAGGTTTGCAAAAAGCAGGATTAAAACTTAGAGATCTTGGTAGAGTAGGTAATCTAGGAGATGATTTTGATCTATTGGCTGCAGCTAAAATGGCAAATGTAGGTGGCACATTAAAAGCTGCTGATGATGAGTTGGATGCACAGAAAGAAAGAGCTAAACAATTGGCTATGGAAAGTGCAGCTTTTAGAACAGGAGATAATGCAGAGAGAAGACAATCTATTATATCCGCTATGTTGGCTGCGGGTTTTGATAGAACAGAAGCTGAGTCAGCTGCTGCTGAAGAAGGATATGCAATGGGTGGTCGTGTTGGTTTTGATATGGGTGGTATGCCTGAAAGAGGTGGAGGCGCTAACGAAGAGGCTATGGCTGACATGATGATGAACATGGAAAGTGATGAGTTTTATGTTGACGAAGAAGGTAATTTAAGAAGAATACCAAAGAAAAGACCAAGACAAAATACTAGACCTGGAATGAATGAAGAGATGATGTTTGATTTGATGAGAAGGATGGATTTGAATAGAATGGGTAGACAAGATGGTGGTATTATGATGGCCATGTCCGATCCAGATCCAATGGCAGAGAGAAGTGATATGTTAGAAAATTTAGCTTTAAAATATTTTGGAAAACCATTAGATAAACTAAGTGACGATGAAGTCATAGAATTACAAGACTTGATGGATGACATGCCATTAAAATTAAATAAAGGTGGCAAGGTCCCAGGACTACCAGCAGGTAGACAAGTAGATGCAAGAGAGGGTATGTTTATACCAATGGGTGGAGCAAAAAGAGCTGACGATGTGCCAGCGATGTTATCGGTCAACGAGTTTGTATTAAACGATGATGCGGTCGCAGGGCTTGGTAAATTAATGACAGGTAGTCCTGACCCGAGGGCCGGGGCTCGTGCTTTGTATAGAATACAAGATCAATTGGAGGCAATGGTATAATGTCAACTAATCAAAATATAACGCAAACAAGTATTGTAAAACCACCTAGTTATGTAGAAGGTCCGGCCAAAGCCTTTTCACAAAGAATCACAAGTTTATTAGACCCAAGTAAAATAGAAGTTGATCCGTCAAAGTTTCAAGAACAAGTTGCAGGTCTATCACCTTTACAACAACAAGCTGCACAAATGGCAGCAACACAAGCAGGACTTGGCACATTAACATTTGACCCAGCAGGTGCAGTGTCAGGTGTTGGTCAAGGAACGGGGATCGCGGGCTTTCAACCTTTCTTGTCTGCTGCAGCAGGCATGACCGGTCCACAAGCTGCGCAAGCTTTCATGTCACCTTTTCAACAACAGGTGATTGATGCAACNAGACAATCGTTTGAAAGAGACAGAGCAGCAGGTAGACAAGCAATATCTGATGCTGCGATTCAAGCAGGTGCGTTTGGTGGTGGTCGAGAGGGTGTGCAAAGAGCTGTGTATGATGCAGAAACCGCAGCAAGATTGGCTGAACTAGAAGCTGGTCTAAGACAAGANGGACTTCAAACTGCAAGAGANGAAGCGGCTAGACAGTTTGATATGCAGACAGGTCTTGCAAGATTACAACCAGAACTAGCTGAAGGATTACAATCTGCACTATCTGGTTTTGGAACAACATCACAAGTTCAACAACAACAAGTTCTTGATGCAGAACAGCTAAACAGACNAAGACANGAAGAGGCGTTTAGAAATCAATTAATAGATTTTNCTAATTTATTTNCNACNNTACAAGGTGGACNGGCTCAACAAAGACAAGAGTTTNAACCAGCACCTACAAGACTACAAGGCATACTAGGAGCAGGCACAATGCTTGGTAGTGTTCTTGGAGGACTAGGGAGTATATTAGGACAGTGAGTAAGATATTAAAAAGACCAATGTTTAAAAGAGGTGGCACACCTAACACAGGTATCATGGATGGGTTTGACGATGGAGGATCCACCAACCCAATACTACAAGAAACGTTTGAAAGAAAAACAATGGAAAAAGAACCAGTGCTTGACTTAGCAGATTATGCATCTTTATTTAAATTAGGGGCAGGTATCGCTAGTGCACCGGGTCGTGGATCGGGGCTTGGTGGTGTTTTGGCTGCAGCTGGTCCTTCATTACAAACAGCAGCTGATGAGTTTGCCGCTAGTCAGAGAGCTAAAGCAGACAGAAGACGAGCTTTTGAACAAGCTGAAGATGTTAGACAAGAGTCTTTTGAGTCTGCACAAAGAGCTGCAAAAAGTGAAGAATTCTTATTAGATAAAAAATTAGAAGGTGAAATGGAGCTAGCAAAATTAGACAAGTTAGAAAAACAATTTGTCATAGAGAAAGCAGCGGAACTTAGAAAGATTTTACTAACAGGCACTGAGGCAGAACAAAAAGCTGCGATAGACGATCTAGACGCGTTATTCCCAACCAAAGCAAAAGCAAAATACGAACAAATAGCTGAAGCTGAAAAAGAAGGATGGAAAGACTATGAAGAAACAGCCGAAGATATATTAGAGAGAATAGAAGACGGAACAGCAACCAACGATGAGAAAACCCAATACGCAGGTAAATCATCCGTGGAGATAGCAAAAGAAATCGCCATTGCAAAAGTCATAGCTCGTTTTGAGTATGCTGAAGGTGGTCGTGTTGGTTTTTCTGATGGTGGTAGGGGTGATTTAAAATTTGCGGTGGAAAGATTTATAAGAGATTTTCCTGAATTTGAAAATTTAGAGGGAAAAGAACTTTACAAAGAAATGGAAAAAAGGGGTTATTTAAGCGATCGTGATGAAATGCAACAAGGTGGACGAGCAACTGGCTCTGGACCAATGTTGACCTTTGAAGAACTTAGAGCAAGACTACCTATGGAAGTTACTGACCAGGTTGTTAGATTATTAGCATCTAGTGAGGCTGCACTACTAGACTTTGCAAACATAGACACACAAGAAGACATAGCAGTATTTAATCAAAAATATAACGTAGATTTACAATTACCTACACAGGCGGTTTAAATGTCCGGGCATAGACCTAGAGATAGAAACAGACAACGAAGAAATGAGTTGATGGCCGAAATACGCAAAGGCCGACAAACTGTGCAAGAAAGAGGCGGAGAAACATTACTTCCAAATATATTACGTGGTTACATGGGCGTAGAGGGTCCTAGTATGAGAGAGTTTACCGACAGAGCCGGTAAACAAAGAGAACAGTTTATACCGGGATTTGAATTACAAAGTTCACTACCAGATAATCTAGAGCCAGGAAGATACGTTGATATAAACAAAGGTGAGATAGTAGAAGTAACAAGAACAGCTCCAACACGTAACAGGCCACAAGGCATGATACAGAGAAAAGTCGTGCACAGAGACATGGAGTTGAAAAAATCTATAAGTGATTATGTAAAGAAGTTTGGCACAGGTGCGATGTCAGGAAAAGTTATTGCTGCTGGTGAGCTTGCACTGTTACCTGTTGCATTGATGCCTGCTGCGATAAAAGGTGCTAAGTTTGTAGCTACAAAAACAAAAAACTTGTTATCTGATGTTGCAGCGCGGGACGAGGTTTTACCAACATTCATGAGATCGGCTGATGAGCCACCTTTGACCGGTGTTGGTGCTGAAGTTAGATTGAAAAACGAACAATTATTAAAAGAAGCTGTTAAACAAAATCCTGAAGCAAACTATGCAGAATTAAGTAAAATAACAGGAGTTGATACAAGACGAATTGGAGAAATATTAGGACCAGCCAAAAAATTTGAAAGAGGTGATACAGCTCAGTTAGTTAAAGATCAAGTTGATTTTAATTTGTCAAGAGATGAAAACATCAATGCAATTAAAAAATTAAAATTAAAAGGTAGAGTAGGTCTTATAGGTGACAACATAATTAAAAGATCGGTCAACGAAGCCATAATGAAAGAAAAACAATTGGCTGTAGAACAATATGAAGATTTGTTTCGAGGAATGTATGATGATATTAATTATGATCCTGTTGCAGATTATGGTGAAAAATGGAATGATCCTTTAAATATAATTAAAGGCAGAGAAACCGGTGTAAATAAATTAAGTAATTATTCAATACCAAACCAAGAAATAGCAAAACAAAATTTAGCCAGAAAAATAGCGAAAGAAGAAGGTATACCAGAAGATCAAGCCAGAGCACAATTACAAGAGGGTTTAAAATCAAATACTAGAAAAAGAAAAAAATCTAAACAATTAAAAGCGTTGAGAGATGGTCGTGGAACACCCGAAGGAGATGCTGCTTATGCAAGATACACGGCTACTTTAGCAGAAAGAAAAAGGAGAAGAAGAGAAAACAAAGTAGCTGAAGCTGCTCAACTGCCTGATAGAGAAAAACAATTAAAATTAAACCAGGCAAACTATGCTAAATATGTAAATGATTTAACGGTTAACAACGACAAATTTTTTAATGCCATACTAAATGATAAAAAACTTCAAAAAATGGCTAAAACTAAAGTCAACCCATCAACAGGTCAAATAACTGAAACTAAAGTTAGTCTTAGAAGATTAATGACAAAAAGAGAAGATGGTGGCGATGACACAAGATTATTTGAAATAGATCACATAAAAGAATTAGAGGCTAGAGTGCCTGGGTCAGAGTTTCCAGCCAACAGACAACTTATATTACAACCATTACACAGAAACTTTAAAACTCCTGCTGTTCAATTTATAGAAAAACTATCTAGACAAAAAACTCCTCTAACACCAGAACAAATAAGAAGAGTAAAAAAAATAATTGAAAAAGCAAAAGAACTCAAAGTATCTTTACAACCAAATGTTCCAGACGGATTTTTAAATCAGTTTGGCGTAACAGGTAAAGTNATAAANCCAAAGATAACAGGGACTGCAGGTGTTGGTGCTTTTAGAGAAATAGTGGANGAGTTTGCACCATCAATAAAAAAAATGGCAGAGTATAATGATTTTGTAACTAGATTACCTGGTGCTAGTGCTTTTGGTGGGCTTGTAGAATCAGTGCAAGATGAGATAAAAAGAATATATGAGTCTGAAATGGCTACAGGGGTTAGAGACGCAACCGAAGAAAAAATAGAAGACATACAAGAAAAAGCAAAAAGAAATTTAAGAACTGAGAGACCTGTTAAATTTAAAATATCTGAACTTGCGAATGTTGCAGAAGAATTTGTATTTAAACCTGCAGGGACTTTGATGACAGCTCCAATGGTGGGTGGTCTAAATACCATAGAATCCGTATACAACTCAATGAGAGCTGGGACGGAAGACGATATAGACATGAAAGAAAAGTTTCCAAATGTATTTAAGTTGTTTGACTACTACACATCAGGTATTGGACCAACGCCAGATGATCAAACTTATATAGGTTTTATTGATGAAAGTATTAGATCGGTTCAAAAAGGTGGACAAAACACTGCATACAACATTTTAGATTTAGCCTATGCGTTGCCTGATTTTGCATTTGACACNGACCTACAAGAAANACTNCAAGAAGAGTATGACAANCANGCTTTTGCNGATCCAGANACATTTTTNGGTAATGCAGGATCTATACTCGTAGAGTTTGGTGTTCCAGGTAGTGTTNCNTTTAAATTTTTAAACATGNTGCGNAGAGGNNTNAAAGCAAGAACAGGNATAAATTTANNNNCNACNTCTACNTATGGNATGAANGGTGCAGAAAAAGCAAANACAGCNATATCNAATGTTGCAAAAAGAGTTGGTATTGTAGCGCCATCCGGGTTTGCAGGTGAATTTGTTGGAGGTGGTCAATATAACACTGTGACAAGAATGGACCCTGAGGACCCTTTATTTGTTTATGATCTTATAGACACAACTGGTTTAACAGGTAAAGATTTAGCGATAGCTAATTTTAAAAACAGGGTAAGATTTGGAACAGAGGGAGCTGTTATAGCAGGATTGTTTCCATTACTAGGACCAGCTTTATATCAAACCACAAAATATGGCGCTATCAAACCATCAGCGTATATAGCTGGTAAGGGTTTGCAAGCTGCTAACATTTTAGCAATCAAACCTGTGTCATATTTATTGGCAAGAACACCAGGTGTTGCACAAGCTGGTCAACTAGGAGCACAAGCTCTTGGTGTGGGAGCTAGGTTTTTAGGTAAAGACGTGTTATCAAGAGCAGCAATTGGTTTGTTAGGAACACCTACATTGAAACAATTACCAGACTTCAAAGATTGGAGAATGTTTGAGGTTACTTCGTCAGATCCATTACAAAAAAATCTTAAAAGGTTTGATAACTTTCTTGCATACTTTAGAGATACAGCCAATCAAACTGCAGACAGGTTTTTCATAACAGGTCAAACTAGTAGAAAAATAAAGGCAACATCTAGAAAAATAGAAAAACAATTAGACATAATCGAGAAGCGTGCATACGATTTAGCTAGAGGTTTCTTAAAAGACTATAATACAAACACAACTTCACCAGCAAAACAACAATACTATTTAGATCAAGTGTTATCATATTTAAAAGGACAAGTTGATTTAGAGGATTTACCTGATTTGTTAAAAGAACCTGCTTCGGCGTTAAATAAAACGTTTATAAATATTAAACGTGAGTTTGCAGATGTATTGCCAAAAGAAGCTGGATTAAAAGATTTTTTAAACACTAATTTAAGACAATACATGCGAGCCTCTTTTGCATCGTTCACAAACCCTTTCTATTCACCTGATAAAAAAGTTTTTGATCGTGCTGTTGATTTTATGGTTGAAAGAATAAACAAAAATGACAACATGGTTGACGCTGCGTTGAGATCCAGCAATTTACCACCAGAACAAGCCATTAGAAACTTTGCAACGAAACAAGTAGAAAGTATTTTAGAAAGAGGTAAAGCGGATGGAAAAGATCCTCTTGATGCTTTACAATTTATTGCAAGAGACAACTTAAAAATGGATGACCTCGTTGTGCAAACAGGAGAAGAACTACCTGATGTAATTAAAAAACTACTTGGTGAAGAAAACACATTAAGAACTTCTGTAATGACAACGGCGTCAGATCTAGCCTCACAAACAGCTAATGTGCAAATGTATAACAAGTTGGCTGGTCTTGGACTCAGAGAAGGTTGGTTGTTTAGATCTGCAGAAGATGCCATAGCAGCGGGGATCGCGAATCCTAAAAGAGTTGGTCCAAGGCTACCAGGGCTTGGTAAATTAAACAGTCCTATATCAGAGACATATGGTAACAAAGAAATTATAGAATCACTCGTTAATACTGCAGGGCCTCTAGATAATTTATTAAAGAACAGTCTATATCAAAATTTAATTGCATACAAAGCGATGGTGCAAACAGGTAAAACTGTGTTATCTCCTGCCACACAAACTCGTAACTTTGGTAGTGCAGGTTTTTTCCCGTTACAAAGTGGTCACATTGGTGGATCTGCATCAGTGACAGATGCATTTAAAATTATTTTAGATGATGTGTTTGGTGCCGGTAAAATTGCTAACGAACAAGAATTGATAGATAGAATTACAAGAAAAGTTGAGTTGGGCGTGTTGGATGAAAACGTGGTTGTGTCTGAGCTAAAAGATATTCTACAAGATGTGAAAGCCGGTAATTTAAAAACACTCGCTAAGTTTTCTGACAGAGTTGATAACACTAAATTAGCTGATGTTGCAACGAGACTATATGCAGGTGGTGATAATGTGTGGAAATGGTATGGTCACGAGTATGTAATGTCTCAACTTAAAAATGGTTTTAAAAACGTTGATGACGTTGTTTCAGAATACAAAAGAACTTTTGGTGCAACCATAAATCCTAAAGATTTGCAGGAAGGTATCGAACAATATGCTGCTACATTAATTAGAGAAACTTATCCAACGTATAGTAAAGTTCCAAAAGTTATACAAACAATAAGAAGAATACCTTTTATTGGTAACTTCGTGTCTTTCCCTGCTGAAATATTAAGAACTACTTTTGCAACAACAGGATACGCCACAAAGCACATAGCTTCTAACAACCCAACACTAAGAGAGTTGGGTTATAGAACTTTGATGGGACAGTTTTTAACCTATGGTGGTATAGGGGCAGGAACAACATATCTTGGACAAGCGATGACGAATGTAACTAGTCAAGAGCTAGATGATATAAAACAATACTTTGTTCCAGAATTTATGAGATTTAGTGATTTAATACCGATGACAGATATAGAAGATGGTGTTGTAAAAGTATTCGATAACTCTAGATATTTTCCATATGATTTAATTACAACTACTGTTGGCAACGCCATAAATAGAGCTTTTACAAAAAGAGAGCAACTAGATCCTGCAAAGATAGAAACAGATATGTTTAAAGATATTTATAATTACACAGGTCCGTTTGCTGATCTAGCAGGTGGCACGTTGTTTGGTGTTGCGATTGGTTACGAACCTGCTCTTGATTTTTTAAGAGGTGGTAAAACAAAAACAGGAAGCGCAATATATTCTGAATCAGATACAACATTAGAAAAATTTGACAAGATGTTTGCACATACGTTTGAAACCATAAGTCCTGGTTTTATTAGAACACTACAAAATTTATACAGGGGAGCAGCAGGTCTTCTTACTGGAACTGGTCAACCAATAAAAATGACAGACGAGGTGTTTAAATTGTTTGGTGGATCATCAGTAACAATTGACGTGTCAGGATCTTTTAGATATCAAATCGGTGAGTTAAAATCTAGTTTTAGAGAACCAAAAGTATCAGAGGGATTTTTTAGACCAGACTTTAGAACAGGAGATCAATTGGTAAGAGAATATAATGAACAAAACGAAGAGGCATTTAGACAACAATATGAATTTTTTAAAGTTGTGAGAGCTGCTTTACGAAATGATTTTATGAGTAAAAGTGAAGTTAGAAAACTTTTAGAGGGACGTGTTGGTAAAAAGACTGCAGAAAACATAATACGTGGTAAATATACTCCATTGTCCTACAGTGAAGATGCTCTTGAAGGTAGATATGAAAATGTAAAAAGAGGTAACCCTGGAGAAAGATTTAAGAGAAGTGAGTATTTACCGTTTAACAAATTAGATAGAGTTAAAAGAGATTGGGAGCGTATTGACTTTGAAGATTACGAAAGAGAGTTAAGGGAACCAGAACAAACAGATCGAGTTTCTCAAGCTCCTACTACAGAACCAGTAGAACAAGAACCACAAACACCACCGTTGCCTGATACAGGTGCAGCACAACCAGGACCACCGCCAGTGGCATCAGTGCCAAACCCAGCGACTGGATTGACACCTGCTGAAAGTTCTTTATTATCGCGCGAAGAGCAACTCATTAGGCAACGACAGAGAGGGCTAGCATAGTGAACGACACAGTCAAAGGCATAACACCAGAGGGTGACAGAGAGCATATTATATCTTTGTATGGACATGTGAAGGGTGTGGAGCGTGAAATAGAAATAATAAAAACAAATCACCTCGCTCACCTTGATCAGAAAATTACGCACGTGCATGAAGATGTGGAGAAACTGGGTGGTAAAATAGACAAAATCTATTGGGTTGTTATAACTACGGTGGGGGCCGTTGGTTTAGTATTTATAGANACTTTATTNGGNATGTTATGAAACTATCAGCAAACTTTTCACTAGCAGAGATGACTAAATCTCAAACTGCAACGCGCAAAGGTATTAGAAACGAGCCATCAACTGCGCACATAGAAAATCTTATTCACCTAGCGGAGTCCGTCCTGCAACCAGTGAGAGATCACTTTGGTAAGTCGGTCATGATATCTTCAGGCTATCGTAGCCCAGAGCTGTGCGAAGCTATCGGATCTTCGACTAAGTCACAGCATGCCAGGGGTGAGGCAGCAGACTTCGAGATACATGGAGTTGACAACAAGGAGCTAGCAACGTGGATTAGTAAAAATACGGAATTTGACCAACTAATTCTGGAATTTTATGATGAGGGAGATCCCAACTCTGGATGGGTGCACTGTTCAGCGGTGATGGGAGAGCCAAGAAAACAAGTGTTAAGAGCGAGCAAAGTAGAAGGCAGGACCAAATACGAAAATATAATTCTCTAGATCCAGTCTTTGATATCCTCGCCCATAATTTCATTTGCAATGTTAACTTTATTCCTAAGTGATTTAACGATACGTTCATCTACAGTATTTTCTGCTATCAAGTCAACATAGGTAACACTGCCAGTCTGGCCGATACGGTGAGCTCTGTCCTCTGATTGTAATCTTTTTTCCAAGTCATAATTGTTAGAATAATAAATTACAGTGTTTGCAGCAGTGAGTGTAATTCCATAGCCTCCNGTTTGTGCATTTCCTACGAAATAGCGTGTAGGGCCGTTTTTTTGCTGAAATAGAGCAATCTGCTCCTGCCGGACCTTNGGGTCCACTGCACCGTGATATTCGACTGTAGAGGCCTCTCCGTAAGCTTTTTTTAAAGAATCGACTATGTTTTTTATATCTTCCACATAATTTGCCCAGATAATGACCTTGTCCTCTGTCTCTTCTAAAAGTTGCATCAAAGTGTCGATACGATTGTTTTTAAGATGTGTGATAGTGCCATCGTCTGCCTTAAAATGGCCACAAGTTACTTGATGCAATCTCATGAGTTGTGTCATGACATTCATTGTTGACATCATCTTGCCATCATCAAGTATGGCTAGTGCCATCTCTTTCATTTGTTTGTAAACTTTTTTCTGTTCGTCTGTTAACTCTACAATTCTTTTTGTAAAAACTTTTTCTGGTAAATCTAAACAGTCCTCCTTCAATACACGATACGAAAACTTCTCTAGTTTGTCAGCTAGTTCACCTAGTCTACGATAGCTGCCAACAATCTGCACACGACGTCCACCGAAATTTCTTTCTAACATGTGAGCGTAGCGAGATCTGTAGGCATAGTAAGAGTCATAACCAAGATGAAACGGATCGAGGAACTTGCATTGACTGAACAAGTCAAGTGGTGACTTTGTAACTGGAGAGCCTGTTAATATTCTACGATACTTCGCGAGATCCCCTATCTCTAAAATATTTTTTGTTCGCTTTGCTGTCGGGCTCTTGATCGTCGTAGATTCATCAATCCCTATTAAAGCTCTTCCAACAAATATGTTAAGAAATCTTCGAGCAAAGTCTACACCTTTTTGCGTAGAAAAAGCTTCTACGTTCATTATCAATATCTTAAGATCACCCTTATCNTCAAATAATGTGTCTANCTCCATCTGTTTTTTCTTTGTAATGTTCGGTTCCCATAAAACTTTGGTGTGTTCTACGTGATCTGGGAGGTGCACAGGAAACTCTATCTCATCCCAGTTTTTGTATACACCTTTGGGCGCCACGANTAANGCAGCGCGGATCGCGCCTTTGTCGTATAGCACAGCTATATTGTCAACGAGGACCTTGGATTTGCCGGTGCCCATCTCCATAAATAATGCGTATGTGTCTTGGGCCCAGGATTTTTCCAATGCCTTGAGTTGATGCTCGTATGGCTTGGTTTTAAACTTATAATGTTTTATCATATTTTCTTTCTTGACTTATATTTAATCATGTATAAATATATGTCAACTAAAAACGGAGAAAGACATGGACAAAGATAAGATCATACAGTCATTACTCAAACTGTTGCAAAAAAACAACAGTGAGATAATTAATTTGAATATTCAAATTGATGACTTGACAGATAAATTAAACGCAGCTACTGCTGAGGAAAAGAAAGATAATGAAGAATCAAATATTCGAACTATACAAACCGAAAAGCCTAACTGATTTTTTAGCTTTTCATAAAGAAAACCCAGACGAAACTTTCGTCTATGTGTTACAACACCCACCACAAAACATAAATATTTTAGGTGCGTCAGACTTTGGCTACCTTGTAATATGTTTACCACCAATGTCTCAGGCAATATATTCAGCATCACCTTTCATTGTAAAGATGAGAAAAAACTTACAGGATTTTAGAGAATGTGATTATATTTTGTGCACTGGAGATCCATCTATCATAGGTTTATCGACAGCCATAGTTAGTGATATTACACAAGGTAAATTTAATTTATTAAAATGGGATAGACAAGAAACCAAATATTATCCATTATCTATCGATTTGTATCAGAAAGGAAACATACATGAGTGAAGTAAATAATATTGATTTTGAAGAGGACCAACAGGAGATAGTTCAAAAGACAAACATACAAAGTTTGTCACGTTATTGTTTGATGTTACAAAACTTAGAAGATCAAATGGTAAACATGGAAAAAGATTTAAAGAAACTCAAAGAAGAGGCAGACAAGATTGGCTCAGAGATAATACCAAACTTACTAGCAGAGCAGGGTTTGGCGTCTCTGAAGTTAGCTGACGGCAGTTCCGTTGACATAAAAAAGTCATACAACTGCACCATCAAAAAAGATCAGGTAGAGTCAGCTTTTAAATGGCTTCGTGATAACGGACTGGGTGACCTTATTAAAAATGAGGTTGCTGTTCAGTTCGGGAAGGGCGAGGATAACAAGGCAGAGCAATTGCTTGGCCTTGCGGTGCAAGAGGGCTATGAGCCCTCGCAAAAGCAGAAGGTAGAACCTATGACTTTGAAAGCACTCTTTAGAGAGCGTATCGAGGCCGGCCTCGATATGCCCTCGGAATTCTTTAACACTTTTGTTAAAGATCAAACAAAAATAGGCCGGAAGTAAAGGAACGAGAAAAATGAACCAAGTAACGAAAAAAGAAAAATCAGACGTAGCTCTAGCAGGTATGTTTGAAATGGACCAAGCAGGCGGTATGGAAGGGATGCGGCAAGGCGATTTTGCCATGCCTTTCTTGCGTGTGTTGGGTCAGCTATCCCCTGAAGTTAATAAGAGGGATTCAAAATATGTCGATGGGGCAGAACCAGGTATGATATTCAATACCGTGACTGGACAGGCATATGATGGTGAGAAAGGTGTAAACGTATTACCGTGTGGTTATAAGCGAGAATACGTTGAATGGTCAGATCGTGGTGAGGGCACAAGCGCTCCCATTGCGATACACGCAGTCGATAGTGGTATAATTGAAAAGACCACTAGAGGTGCTGACTACAAAGATAGACTTGCAAACGGCAACTATCTTGAAAACACTGCATCATACTTTGTTATGATGGAGGACTTATCACAAGCGTTGATTACTATGAAATCAACACAGTTGAAAGTAAGTAGATCATGGAACTCGATGATGAACAGTATCAAGCTTCAAGGCAAGAATGGTATGTTCACACCGGCTTCCTACAGTCACGTGTATAATCTTAGCACAGTGCAACAATCAAATGACAAGGGGACTTGGTTTGGTTGGAACGTGACTAAGGTTGGGCCAGTTCAAGATAAACTCTTGTATGTGGCCGCAAAGCAGTTTGCTGGCAAGGTTAACGCCATGCCGGTAAAACATGGTGATAATGAGGCTAAGTCTCAACAAGACTCAGTTCCGTTTTAATCATGGTTGGAGGCCCAAAAAAGAATCCCCCCACTTTTGGGCTTCCACACTATACAACTTTTGATGACTACTGGCTAGAACAAGATGAGCTTTGGGAAATTAGTTTAAAAGAGTCAAAGAAACAGAAAGACGAGAGGTTGAAAAAAATAAATGACAAGAATTTGTCCGACATGCAAAAAAGAATTTCAGATAACGAAATGGCAAAAAAGTAAGATCTATTGTCAAGATCTTTGTAAGCCAGGATTTAAACCTAACTTTGGTAAGGCAAAAACAGGGAGGCCACGAAAAAGTGAAGTTTAAAGAAATATTTGAGGGTAACAATAGCGCATATGGTCAGCTGATACTATCAGGTGCTACAAATGAAAAAGGCAAAGCGGACGGCACAGCTTTTATAAAAAGACAAACAGTTACCGACAATCTTTGGGAGGACCACTTAGCTGGTAAAGATCCTGCTCTAGGTGTAATACCGATAAATGAAAATAATATGTGTAAGTGGGGTTGTATTGATGTAGATGTTTATAACGTCGATCACCTAGTTTTGATGAGAAATATTAAGGGACTTGGCTTTCCATTAGTTACGTTTAGGTCAAAATCTGGTGGGGCACATTTGTTTCTATTTGCTAAAGAGTTTATTCCTGCATCACTGATGCAGTCAAAACTCAAAGCAATGGCAGATGCTTTGGGTTATGCAGGTAGTGAGATCTTTCCAAAACAAACTGAAATATTAGTTGAACGTGGAGACACAGGTAACTTCTTAAATTTACCGTATCACGGTGGTGCACGTGGTTTGAGATACGCAATCAAGGCTGGTGGTGAGGCTGCTAGTTTAGAATCATTCTATTCTATATATGATGAGTGGGTTCAAACAAAAACTGAAATAGAAAAAATAACGGTCAGTAAAAAAGCAGAGGTAAAAGAATCTTTTAATGATGGTCCACCTTGTTTGAATAGATTAGCAGAAGAGGGATTTGGTGAGGGTTCTAGAAACAACGCATTATTTAACATAGCTGTTTATTGTAAAAAAGCACATGCTGATGACTGGGAGAATCAGGTCGGACAGTATAATCAAAAGTATATGGACCCGCCATTGAGTTATCAAGAGGTGCAGTTAGTAATAAAGTCCGTAACTAGAAAAGGTTATGACAAATATAGATGCAAAGAGCAACCTATCTGTAACGTGTGTAACGCTGCAAAATGTAGAACAAAAAAGTATGGTGTTGGTTTTGAAGAAGAGCAAATGCCAGAGTTAGATACATTGACAAAAATAAAATCAAATCCACCACAGTGGTTTTTAAATGTGTCAGGTAAGAGGATAGAATTAAAAACAGAACAACTGCACAATCCTAATTTGTTTGCAATAGCAGTCCTGGATCAAGCAAACGTCGTATCACCAATACCAAAAGCAAAAGACTGGAGAGAAATTTATTTAAAAACTTTAATGCAAAATTTACAAGAAATAGAACCATTAGAATCACTAGACCCAATGAATCAAATAACAAATTTATTGTATGATTTTACAGTCAACAGACCGCAAGCAAGAACTAAAGAGGATATGTTAAATAAAAAACCATGGACCGATGATGGTCACACATATTTTAGAATGGATGATTTCTATTCTTTTTGTAAACGAAACAACTGGGAAACAGATAAAACAAAGACAGGTAATTTAATCAAACGGTTAGATTTTTTTATTGATGAGACAAGAATGACTTTAAAAGATCAAACACCAAGACTTATTAAAATAAGAGCTATGAAAAGAACAGAACCATCAACACCACAAACACCATATCAGGAGACACCTTTTTAATGTCACAAATAAATTTTGGTTTTATTGTAGAAGAAGACTATCGTAATGGTATCGATAAAATAGATGTCTACGACATAGTGAATCCAACACCAGGTTTTAAAGGTGTGTGCTATGGAGAGTTACCAAAATACAAGGGTTTCTTTCAAAGAGGTGTTTACATACTACACAGCACGGGACATAAAGATTTTTTATGTCCTAACCAAGGCAATACATTTCCATATTTACTAGACACTAGAACAAACAAAGTTGCGAAAGCAGGTTTGTGGGGCAATGGTTCTGAGTATAGAGGTTGGACAATAAGATTTGGTAAGAGATCAACTTTACTTAACTGTCACACGCTGGTCGCATCTGCTTTTTTGATTAATGATATGCCAGACAAAAAGATTTTTGTTGATCACATAAATCGTGAGAGAGTTGATTTTAGAATTGAAAACTTACAATGGGCAACACCCTCAGATAATTCAAAAAATAGAACCACTGGTAAAATTAGAGAGCAAGAAGAAGAAATAATTAGAAGAGGCATGTCAGCCGGCGGTATGGTTGAAGACAGCTTTTTTAAGTTGTGGGATTAATTTTATGAGAACTTGTTTATATTATTTTTGTGATAAAAAATTTAAACCAAAAAGTAAAATCCACGTGTATTGTTGTAAGGAACATAGAGACGTTTGTGCAATAAATAAAAGTAAAATAAAAAAAAGAATGAAAATATATCGTCAAGTAGCTAAAGAAAAAATAGCACGACAAAAAAAAATATACAAAAAAAGAATGGGTGAAAAAGCTAAATTTAATTTATTAAAAAGAAACAAAAAATATCGTCAAACACACAGGGAAAAAATTAATGCTTACAGTAAATGGTGGAGGGAAAACAAGAAGAAACCTAATAGGGAAAATGAGCTGTATAGGGAAAGAAAAACAAGATTGTATAACAAATTATTTAAGTCACAATCTTATTTAGATGAATTAGAAAGAGACAGAAAACAAAGAATGTATGACAAATTATTTAAATCACAAAGATGGTATTCTGATGTGTTTAGAAAACAAGTTCATAATGTTTTTAGAAGAAGAGCTTCTTTGGAACACAAAAAGAAACGCTCTCAAGAATTATTGGGAGCTACATTTGACGAAGTTAAAACGTGGATTGAATCTAAGTGGACTGATGGAATGAATTGGGATAATTATGGAGAGTGGCACATGGATCACAAAATACCGTGCTCTTCATTTGATCTTTCAGATCCTGAACAACAAAAAATTTGTTTTCATTACACCAATTTACAACCTTTATGGCGATTTGATAATTTATCTAAGGGAGCTAAGATATTATGAAAACAATAATACTAGGACCACCAGGAACAGGCAAGACAACCACACTACTAGATTTAGTGGATGACTTTTTACGCGCAGGCACGGACATAAAAAACATAGGATACTTTTCTTTTACAAAGAAAGCAGCCTGGGAGGCAACACGTAGAGCAGANGAAAAGTTTATGTTGGACTACAAAGANATACCATANTTTAGAACACTNCACTCACTAGCNTTTAGAATGTTGGGTGCAAAGAAAGAAAGTGTCATGGGTCATGCAGACTACAGAGACTTTGGTTTNAAATGTGGCATACCCATCAAGACAGCCTGGTATGAAGACGGCAATGGCACATTTAATTCTGACAACGAGTATTTACGTTTGATAAGTAAAGCTAAAGTTTTAGAGATGCCTGTCTTAGATTTATACGACAGAAACGAGCACAGTCTGGACATCGAACGAGATCTATTATATCTTTTAGATCAAGAACTTAAACGATATAAAGAAGAAAAAGGANTGATTGACTATAATGACATGGTATCAAAATTTATTGAACAAGATATATCACCGTCTTTCGACGTGTTATTTATTGACGAGGCACAAGATCTTTCACCCT
>FUFK010037918.1_pt1 | contig 20541 bp, 17 predicted proteins | sample 1021851 | NCBI WGS metagenome assembly FUFK01 (sample SAMEA51879418, study PRJEB19060) | metagenome
TTGGATTTTATATTTCTGATCACGCACAACACACAATGTTTTGCGCGGCAATGCCTAGGCAGATCTGCATGACCGATCATTGCATGACGGGGGCCATATTACAAAGGCATGGACACCCATGCCGACTGCTGCATTGTATATATGTTAATTACTACATTTACACACACAGTCTGAATGACTATGTTGAGGCATGGCAAAGCTTACAAAGACAAGGATTGATGACTTAGTTGGCATGATTATGGAAGGTCATAGTCTTGCTAGGTCATGTGCTGAGTTGAGTATAAGTAGGCGTAACATTTACAGCCGTATGGCTAAGGATGCTGAGTTAGAGCGTAGGATCAGAACGGCCCAGCAGCAGAGTGCTGAGAAGGCTGTTGAGGAGTTGGATGAGTTATACCAGCAGAGGTTGAGGGGTGAGAAGGATTATGACCCTAATGTGCTGAGAGATTATGCTACCCATGTTAGATGGAAGGTTGGGAAGTTATTGCCTGACAGGTATGGTGAGCAGAAGAACAGGGCTGGTGTTGAGATAGGTGATGGCACTGTTCGGATAGTCTGGGAAACAGATGCAAGTTAAGATACCTTACAAGCCTAGAGTATTACAGGCTGAGATGCATGAGAGTTTGAAGCGTTGGAATGTGCTTGTGATGCACAGGCGTTTCGGTAAGACGGTCTGGGCTGTAAATCATTTAATCAGACATTGTTTGACTTGCGAGTTACCAAGGCCAAGGGTTGCTTTTGTAGCCCCTACCTTTACACAGGCTAAGAGAATAGCTTGGGATTATGTAAAGTATTACGCCAGTGTGATACCAGGTGTAACTTTTAATGAGACAGAACTGCGTGTGGACTTTCCGAATGGGGGGCGGTTAATGTTGTTGTCGGCTGAGAATCCTGACAGCTTGCGTGGTATTTATCTAGACCTGTGTGTATTTGATGAGTTTGGGATGCAGAACCCTAGAGTATGGGGGGAGGTTGTAAGGCCAGCCCTGTCAGATAGAGAGGGGGCGGCTGTATTTTTAGGAACGCCAGCAGGACATAATCATTTTTATGATTTGTTAGAAACTGCCAAGACTGAAACACAGAATGGCTCTGACCAGTGGTATTGGAAGATAGTCAAGGCATCTGAAAGCAATCTTGTCAAAGAAGAAGAGTTAGAAGCTGCCAGCAATCAAATGACGCTGGAGCAGTATGAGCAAGAGTATGAGTGTTCGTTTACAGCGGCTATCATAGGTGCATATTATGGACGGTTGCTGACAGAGGCAGAGGATAACGGCAGAGTAACAAGAGTGCCGTATGATCCTGCATACCCTGTACATACCGCATGGGATCTGGGTATAAATGATAGCACAGCTATTTGGTTTGCACAGATATTTAGAAGTGGAGCAGTAAATGTCATTGATTATTACGAAAGCTCTGGAGTGGGCCTCGAACACTACGCAGAGATTTTGCGGCAAAAAGACTACCACTGGGGAGACCATCTCGCCCCCCACGACATCGAAGTCAGGGAACTCGGCACAGGCAAAAGCCGCCTCGAAACGGCGTTCAGCCTCGGCATCAGGTTCAAAGTCATCCCGAAAATGAAAGTTGCTGACGGTATCAATGCAGCACGTTTATTGATACCCAAGTGTCATTTTGACCGTGATAGATGCGCTGAAGGCGTAGAAATGCTCAAGCAGTACAGGCAAGAGTGGGATGAACGCAAAAAAATATTTAGGGATCATCCAAGGCATGATTTCACAAGCCATGCTGCGGATGCGTTTAGGTATCTGGCTGTTGGGTTGGAGAATAGACAAAGTTATTCTAAGCCCCCTCAACAAGTCGCAGTTAATGAGTATAATCCGTTTACTTTGTAAAAAGTTGAAAAGATGATAGTATGGCATCAAACAAGGAGAATAGTCGATGACATTCCTAAGACCTAAAACAGTCACACCGCCGCCACCTCCGCCGCCTCCGCCTCCACCTATGGAAATGGGCAGAGAAGACACAGTTCGTGCAGAAGCTATGGCTGATGAGGCAGTAAGAACACAGCGCAGAAAAAGAGGCCGCAGGTCAACTATCGTTGCTGGCGGTTTGGTAGAAGGTGACGGATCTCCTTCATACGGTGGCACTCCAACCATACTGGGATAGGTTATGGACAAAAACTTTACCAAGGCTCTTGTTAGCAGATACGAACACGTAAAAACGCAAAGAGACAACTGGAACAGCCACTATCAGGAGTTGGCTGACTATATGCTTCCCAGAAAAGCTGACGTTGTTAAAAGTCGTTCCAAGGGCGATAAGCGCATGGAACTTATCTTTGATAGCACAGCTTTACAAGCTGTAGACTTGTTGTCATCTAGCTTACACGGTATGTTGACCAGTGGGGCTATGCCTTGGTTTCACCTTGACCTTAAAGAAGAAAACTTGGGCAGGGATGATGATGTAAAAGAATGGCTGCAAGATACCAGTATGCGTATGATGAGAGCCTTCAATCAGTCAAACTTTGGTACTGAAGTGCATGAGATGTATGTAGACCTTGTTGTGTTTGGCACAGGTTGTATGTTTGTTGAGATGGAAGAAGATGCTTTACGTTTTAGCACCAGACATATCTCAGAGTTTTATGTGCAGGAAAACCAGTTTGGCATAGTTGACACAGTATTTAGATCATACAAAAGCCCAGCACGACAGGTTGTGCAAAGGTTTGGGCAAGAGAATGTGACTGAATACATTATGAAGAAGTTTCAAGACAAACCAGATGAAGACATTGAGTTGCTTCATATTGTTATGCCTAGAGAGGATAGAGATTCAGAAAAGATAGACAATAAGAATATGCCTTTCGCATCTATTTACATAGATATGGAATCATCTTCTATGTTGTCAGAGAGTGGCTTTCAAGAGTTCCCTTACATTGTCCCACGGTTTCTAAAGGCAACAGGTGAGATAATGGGGCGTTCCCCTGCTATGGTGGCGTTGCCTGACGTAAAGATGTTGAATCTTATGTCTAAGACCATCATACAAGCTGCTCAGAAACAAATAGATCCCCCTCTACTTGTGCCTGATGACGGATTCCTCCTCCCGATCCGAACACAGCCAGGGGGATTGAACTTCTTTAGAAGCGGCACAAGAGATACCATCACACCGCTGAACACAGGCGCAAACATCCCTATCGGTTTGAATATGGAGCAACAGCGCAGAGAAGCAATCAGGTCAGCGTTTTATGTAGACCAGCTTCTTACAGGCGGTGGGCCAAACATGACTGCAACAGAAGTAGTGCAGCGTCAGCAAGAACAGATGAGAGTAATAGGCCCAGCCTTAGACCGCCTCAAGAATGAAATGCTACGTCCACTTATAGACCGTGTATTCTCGCTCATGCTGAGAGCAGATATGTTGCAACAAGCACCAGAGATACTACAGGGGCGTGATGTAGATATAGAATATGTATCACCGCTGGCTCGTGCGCAGAAGTCAAGCGGCCTCAACAGCACAATGAAGGCATTGGAAATACTTATGCCACTGGCACAATCCCTTCCTGTTGGCGATCACATAGATCCAGACGGATTGGTAAGACACGTTACAGAAGCTCTTGGGGTTCCAAAGACTACACTTAGGTCAGAGGCAGAAATACAACAGACAAGACAGGCAAGGGCAGAAGAGCAAGCAAGACAGGCAGAGGCCATGCAAGATTCTGAAGATGTTCAGAATGTAGCACAGCTTGCACAGGCCAGCAGAATGATAAGCAAGTGAACCAACAGATAGACAAACTAAAAGACTTGTATAAACAAACATTTAATACAGACAGCGGAAGTAAAGTCTTAGCTGATCTGGAGGCTAGGTGTAACTTTAGAACGCCTAGTTATGTTGCTGGCGATGCCAACGCAACAGCTTATGAAGAGGGCAAAAGAGCAGTCATTCTTCACGTTTACAACATGATGAGAGAGGAGCAATAATGTCATTAGAAAACGCCGAACAGGTAGCCCAGCCAGAGGCAACCCCTGCACCAGCGGTAGAAACGCCAGCAGAGGTAGCGTCAGGGGGGTCTGGTAACGAGTTTTTGAACATGATACCAGAGGACTTGCGAGAGCATCCAAGTCTTTCGCCTATTAAAGATGTACCAAATTTAGCAAGGTCATACGTCAATCAGTCTAAGCTGCTGGGGGCAGACAAGTTGCCACTGCCAGCTAATCCAACAGATGAAGACTTGGATAGGATTGCTGACAGACTTGGCAGACCAGAGGCGGCAACAGGGTACGAAATAGCTGTGGATGGTCAGATAGTTACAGAGGATGTAGCAAAAGAGTTTTCAGAGATAGCCCACAAAAATCGTCTGACCCCATCTGCTGCTAGTGCAATCCTTGAATATTACAAGGGTGCTGTTGAGAAATCTGTGAAAGCAGATGCAGATGCAAAGCATCAGGCGCAAGTAGATTCTGTTGCAGCACTTAAAGCTGAGTGGGGTTCTGCTTATGATCAGAATGTGGAGAGAGCAAAAGCTGTAGCCAAAGAGTTTTCTGACGTTGAATCTATTACAAATATTGCTTTGGCAGATGGCACAAACTTGGGAGATCATCCAGAGTTTATTAAGACATTTGCAAAGTTTGCAGAGTTCAAACAATCTGTGACAAGTGAAGACACAGTTAAAGAAAGCTCACAGGTTAATCACATGACAAAGCAGACAGCGCAAGCTGAAGTAGATGCAATCATGCGAGGCCCAGATTACACCAGCAGAGATGCTATTGCCAGAGACAGGGCGGTCAATCGGGTGCAAGAGTTGATGGAAATCATACATGGATGAAGGCTTGACAAAAAAAGAAATTAGATTGGAGTGTTTAAGACTTGCTGTTGAAAATGGTAAAAGTCGTGATATACTCCAACCACACCTACTTGCAGACTTGTACTACGAGTGGGTAATGCAGGGTAGCGAGGAAACTCGTCCTGATGACAATCGGAAAGACGAAGGCCACAAGAAGGCCAAAAATTCTAGGAGTGTCCGAGCTATCGGGTAGCAATCTGCAAAATCAAATGTAACTGGCTAAAAGGAGACAGAGATGTCTATCGAAGTAACCACGGCATTTGTCCAGCAATACTCTGCAAACGTGCAGATGCTATCACAGCAAAAAGGTTCTCTTTTGCGTGATGCTGTGCGTGTAGAAAGTATGCAGGGCAAAAATGCTTTCTTTGATCAGGTGGGCAAGGCAACAGCGCAGAAGCGTACAACGAGACACGCCGACACTCCCCAGATCGACACACCCCATGCAAGGCGTCGTGTGACCCTTGTGGACTACGAATATGCTGATCTCATTGATGAGCAGGATAAAGTTCGTATGTTGATTGACCCGACATCCGCTTATGCACAGGCTGCTGCTTTTGCATTGGGAAGGGCCATGGATGATGAAATCATCTCAGCAGCTTTAGGCACAGCATTTACTGGTGAAACAGGCAGCACATCAACTGCGCTTCCTGCTGGTCAGCAGATTGCTGATGGTAGTGCTGACTTGACTGTTGCAAAACTAAGGACTGCAAAGAAGACCTTAGATCTTGCGTCAGTTGATCCGTCAATACCACGCTATATTGCTGTTGGCCCAGATCAGATTGAAGCACTGTTAGGTGACACAAACGTCACAAGCAGCGACTTCAACACGGTCAAAGCGTTAGTCCAAGGTGAGGTAAACCAGTTCATGGGCTTTACCTTTATCGTATCAAATCGTTTGTCAAAAACTGGCAACATCCGTTCATGCTTTGCATGGGCAGAGGATGGTCTTGCTCTGGCGATTGGTAAAGATGTAATGGCAAGAATAGACGAGCGTTCCGACAAAGGTTACGCAACACAAGTCTACTATTGCATGAGCATCGGCTCTACTCGCATGGAAGAAGAAAAAGTTGTCCAGATTGACTGTGACGAATCAGCGTAAGGAGTGGTAAATTATGACTACGAAAAATTCAGATCTTGTAGCTAATTTTGAAGCCTCTCCACAGATTGCCAACGACAGCCAAGAGCTACACGGTGTTTTGCGTGTTGCTCAAGGAACTGTGGCGTTAGCTGCTGGTGATAGCACAGACAATGATATTGTCATGCTAGCACCTATCCCAAGTAACGCATCTATTACAGCCATACAGGTTGCAGCAGATGCTTTGGGTGGTAGCTGTACGTTTAATGTTGGCATCTATCAGACAGACGGCACTGTTGTTGACGAAGACTTCTTTGCAACATCAGTGGCAGACGGCACAACAGCCGTAGCTGATCTGAGGACAGAGGCAGCAGACATCAACACGATTGGTGCGAAACTGTACACAAATGCAGGAGCGTCAACTGATCCAGGTGGGTATTACTACATAGCCGCAACATTCAATGCCACTGGTGGCACTGGCGGTGATATGTCGTTCATTATTCACTACGTTGTGAACTAAACAGTAAGAGAGGGCAGCGCAAGCTGCCTTCTCCCATTTAGGAGTTTGCTATGGCATCAGTTGTTGACTTGTGCAACAGAGCTTTGGATTTGTTGGGTGCTGCCAACATTACATCTCTTACAGAAAACTCAAAAGAAGCCAGACTGTGTAACGGCAACTTTGATGATGTAAGAGATGCTGTTTTACGCTCACACCCTTGGAACATAGCAATCACCAGAAGAGCGTTGGCAAAAGATTCAGATACACCAGCTTTCGGCTTTTCATTCCAATATTCCTTGCCTACAGATCCTTTCTGTTTGCGTGTGCTATCCTTTTGGAATAGCAATGTAAACAATGATGTTGCAGCGTATGACAGCAACGTGATGTTCAAGATAGAAGGCCGTAAGGTTTTATCTAACGAAGGCACTTGTAATATNATNTACATNGGNCGTGTAACAGACACAGAACAGTATGACAGCCTTCTAAATAAAGCCATATCAGCAAGGTTGGCAGCAGAGATAGCCTACAACATCACAGGTAGTAACAGCGTGTCTCAGGGCATGATAGCAATCTATGAAGACCGCTTGAAAGAGGCAAAAGGTGTTGATAGTATGGAAGGCTTCCCAGAGCAGCCACAAGCAGATGACTTTACGAACATCAGGTTGTAAGCATGGCAAGAGTTTCTACCATCATCACCAACTTTCGGGCTGGGGAGATATCGCCTAAACTTGAAGGCAGGATAGACCTTCAGAAATATAACGAGGCAGCACAGACAGTTAATAATATGATGGGCTTTCCTTCTGGTGGCGTGACTAGAAGGCCAGGTTCTTTTTTTGCTGGACGCTCAAAAGACGGTGGTAAAGTAAGGCTTATTAACTTTGAGTTTAGCGATGAGCAGGCCTATGTGCTTGAGTTTGGCGCAACCTATATAAGATTCTACAAAGATGGTGGCATACTTACAGAAGCAACCACCAACATAACTGCAATCACAAAAGCAAACCCAGCAGTGGTTACTGCAAACTCACATGGCTTGAGTGATGGTGACAGGGTGTTCATCAAGTCTGTTGCTGGCATGACAGAGGTAAACAACCTTGAATTTACTGTAGCAAACAAAACAACAAATACCTTTGAGTTGTCAGGCATCAACAGCAGTGCGTTTACGACATACGCAAGTGGCGGCACAGTTGGCAAGATAGTTGAGGTAACAACCACTTACAGCGTCACAGATATATTTGAAATCACTCATGCTCAATCAGCAGATGTTTTGTTTCTTGCACACAAAAGCCATGAGCCAGCCAAGCTGACAAGAACAACAGCAACAAGTTTTACGCTTGCTGACATAGATTTTACAGATGGCCCATACCTTGATGAAAACATAACTGATACAACTTTGTTTTCCTCTGCAAACACGGGCAGTGTAACTATCACAGCATCAGCAGATTTGTTTTCTGCGTCAGATGTAGGAAGACTTATAAGGTTTAGAGAGGTTATCGAGGTAGAGCATGACGCATGGGCAGCAAGCACAAGTTATGCACAAAATGATTTGGTGCGTCAGGGTGATAATGTTTACAAGAAAACCAACTCTGGATCACAATCGAGTGGCACTAGCCCACCTGTGCATTTATCTGGTTCAGAAACTTATGGCTCAATCACATGGGAGTTTCAACACAGTGGGTCAGGGTTTGTAAAAATCACTGGATTTACAAGCGCAACAGAGGTTACAGCACTGTTTAAAAACGAAGATGGTGTGTTGCCAGCTAGTGTGGTGGGCAGCAGTAATACCACAACAAAGTGGTCATTAGGTGCTTTTGGTGGGGATCAAGGGTTTCCAAAGGCAGTTGGTTTCTACGAGCAACGTCTGTACTTTGCTGGCACTACAGGACAGCCACAGACAATATTTGGCTCAGTAAGTGCTGACTTTGAAAACCATACCCCAGGCACACTAGATGATTCAGCAGTGAACTTTACGATTGCATCTGATAAAGTGAACGTCATCAGGCATTTATTGCCAGCAAGATTTCTACAAATACTTACAACAAGCTCAGAGTTTACTTTGTCTGGTGGCACAGGTTCAACGCCTGTTTCGCCTACAAACGTCAACGTGTTGCGAGAAACAACATTTGGCTGTTCTGAGGTGCGTCCTGTAAGGGCTGGCAACAGCACAATACTTATCCAAAAAGGTCAGGAGAAAGTAAAAGAGATTACCTTCAATCTTGATACAGATGGATTGCTTGGCATTGANCTAACGATTCTTGCAGAACACATTACAAAAGGNGGCTTGACTGACATGGTGTGGCAGCAAGAACCAGAGCTAATACTTTGGTTTGTTCACACAGATGGACGTTTGATTGGCCTTACATACGACAGGGCTAACAATGCTGTGGGCTGGCATGACCACACTATAGGCGGCACAAGCGCACACGCAACTGTTACAGTAAGTGATTTTGCTAATATAGTTGTAGGCACAACGCTCACATTCACAAAAAGTGATGGTACAACCGTTACATTTACATCAGAGGCGGTTGGTAGTTCAGCACCATCCTCATCACTTGGATTTAGACCAAATACATCAAACGATGTGACAGCAGACAATATTTTTACGGCCATCAATGCACATTCAGATTTTACAGTAGAAAACCCAGCAGCAGCAGTTGTGACAATCAAGGAAACATCTCCTACGGCTGGTGGATTTTTGTCTGTAAAAAGCTCCGACACCACCAGGCTTACAACAACGAATCAAGCTGCGGCAATCGTTGANAGCATNAGTGCAATACCNAGNGGCTCAGANGACCAAGTGTATATGTCTGTCAAAAGAGAAATCAATGGCAGCACTGTAAGGCATATAGAGTTCCTCAAGCCGATAGAGTTTGGAGAAGATGTTGCAGATGCTTTTTTCTTGGACAGCGGTTTGACTTACGACAGCACAGCAACAACATCAATAACAAGTCTAAATCATCTTGAAGGAGAAATAGTATCTATTCTAGCAGATGGCTCAACTCATCCAGATAAGACAGTAACAAACGGAGCGATTACATTAGATAGGTCTTCTTCAAAGGTGCATATTGGCTTTGGTTACAGATCAACAATAGAAACACTAAGGCTTGAAGCTGGCGCAGAAGACGGTGTGGCACAAGGTAAAATAAAGCGCATACATGGCGTTACAGCGAGGTTCTTCAACACGGTAGGAGCAGAGCTTGGGCCATCAGTGACAGAGTTAGATAGACTGCCTTTCAGAGACAGCAGCATGGCTATGGATGAAGCTGTACCGNTGTTCAATGGTGACAAAGAAATAAGTTTCCCATCGGGCTATGATAATGATGCAAAGGTNGTCATAAGACAATCACAGCCTTTGCCAATGACAGTGTTGGCAATAATGAGAAGGTCAAATACTTTTGATGCCTAAGATAATACCATTTAAGAAAGAACACCTGTACAAGATCAACCTTCTGTTTGANATGACAAGCAGCGGCAANGAATCTTTGGGTGCAAGTAAAGATGTGATTGGTTATACAGGCATGGATGGTGATGTCGTGTTGGCTACAGGCGGTGTGCATCCAATGTGGGAAGGCGTAGGCGAAGCATGGTTGTTAGTAGGAAAAGAGGGCTACAACAAGCCTAAGACTGTTGCTAGATATACTGATATGCTGTTTCAGCACATACAGGAAGAGCATAAGTTNTATAGGATACAAGCAAGCGTGTCTGTGCTAGACCTTACAGCAAATAGATATGCACAGTGGCTTGGATTCCAAAAAGAGGGTATTATGAAAAAGTATGGGCCAGATGGCACAGACTATGTTCGTTATGCGAGGTTGATGTAATGTCTGATGTAGCAGCAGGAGCGTCTGTATTAGCAGGAGTTATGGGCTTCAAGGGCAACATGGCTGCGGCTAAAAATGCTGAAGCTGTAGGCGAGTATAATGCGAGGCTTGCAGAAAATGAAGCAGTGTTGTTGCAAAGAGCAAAGACAACAGAGGAAGCAAATCTAAGAAAGCAGTCAGAAAGACTAACAAGTTCACAAAGACTAATGACAGCTGCTTCTGGCGTAGAGCTTTCTGGTAGTCCGTTAGAGGCATTAGCAGACGCATACTTTAGCACTGAAATGGACGCAGCCATGATTAGGTATGCAAGTGATATTGAACAAGTGCAGAAGCAATCAGAGGCTGCCTTGGCAAGAACAGAGGGTGCTGCAAGAGGTTCGTCTTTCCGCACCGCTGCTGTAGGCTCTTTGTTGCAGGGTGGACAACAAGCATCAACTCTTATGTCTTAGGTGATTAAATGCCCAGAATACCTTTATATAATCAAGGACAAGGACTGACAACCAGAATGGCAACTGGTGCGTTGTCACCAAGAGCAAATGTAGGGGCGTTTACCGCACCTGGACAAGCACAGGCAAGGTTGGCCTCACAAGCTGGTCAAATCGCATTTCAGTTCGGCATGGCTGAAAAACGGGCAGAAACAGAAGAGAAGTCACTCAAAGTTGCAACCGCAACCAATCAGGCGATGATGAATTTTACGAACGCATCAGAAGCTACAACAGTTGCTCAATATCAAAATGATGCAAAAAATTTTAGAGATCAACTTAAACTAGACAAGAATATAGATCTTCCCTCTCTGAAAAATCAACTTACAAGAAATCAGTATCGTGCTGTTGAAGCAGAGTTTGATAAGGCTTTTGCAGCAAAACTTGCCCAAGGCACACAAACTGTTTTTAGAAAACAACAAAAAATGAGAGCAGATCAAGTTAATACGTCAATAGAAGATACGATGTCTCAGTTGCGTAGCCTTGATCCGTCTAGTGATATGTACCAGCAGCTTCAGAAAAATTTGGATGATGGGTTTGAAAGGTGGTCTTCTCAAGGTCTTCAGATAAAATATTCAAAATCAAGTTACAGAAAAGAGCTTTCTGCAAGTAGTTTTGAGCAACAAGTAAACTCAGCGTCCAACCAACAAGATATTGATAAAATGCGTGGCATACTTGAATCAGAACGTCCAAGCATGACTTCAAAGGAATATGGTCAAAGATTGGCTGCAATCAACGCCCAAGAAAAAATAACTGATCAAATGGAAGTTGATGCAGTTTATGATGCAATCGTTAGCGCAGACCCTGATAGCTTGTTATTGCCAATAAACTCAGACGAAAACAATCCCAAATCTGTTGTAAGCCAAATCAGGCGTGGAGAGGTGGTGCAAGTTGAAGATGGTTTTGGGGGCGTAACAAGCGTTGATTTTGGCAAAATGAAGCCACGAAATAGAGATTTTCTAATTCAAAAAATTAAAGCAAAACAAACTAATGATAAGGCAGAGGCTCTCAGTGCAAACCTAAATGCAATAGATGCGGAAATAGCTGGCAAAACTCTTTCTGAGTTGCAACAAATGGAAGATAATGTAACAGCAAAAGAAGGCGGCAAATTTTTAATCGGGCCAGAGATAACAGACTTTAGTGACAGGCAAAAGATAAAATCTCTTATAAACGCAGCAATTCGTGATAAAGCAGTTTTAGAGATAGCAAACTCACAAGAAGTTTTGAGAAACACCCAAGCAGCAATAGATGCAAGCCCAGATGGAACGCTTTCTCAAGCGGAGCAAGATCAAGCTGCCGCAGCTATCAAAGGCTTGCGAGACGCAGAACAGTTTGATCAAGCAAACAAAATGGAAGTTGAAATTGAAGCTATGCAGTTAGCAGGTGGAGATTTCAAAAGCATTGAGTTTGCGTCAGCAGAACAACAAACAGCTATTATTGAAGAGGCAAGGGCTGGCAGAAATACAGAGCAGGGTGCAAGACGCTTTGAAATTCTTACAAAAAGAATAACAAATCGTAACAAAGAACTAAAGGATGATTTCGTTGGTTATTATAATAGAAAAAAACCAGAAGCACCTTTGACTCCAAGCGAGTTAATTAATTTACAGCTTAAAATGGGTGTTTCCCCACAAGATGTAAGGGTAACCTCAAACAATGATTTAAAAAACTTTACTGCTCAGTATAATGCTGAAGGCAATACTTCTATGGATAAGGCAAGAATTTTAGGAGATTTTGTCGGTAGCTTTGGCCCAGAAAATGAAAACAGAGTGATGCGTCACTTAATGAATAAGAATGTGATTTCTTTTGCAGAACATCTGAGAGCAGCGTATCCAGAACAAATCAATATGCAGACGGTAGTAGATGGAAGTTTAGAAGAAAATGTTAAAAATTTTGAGTCGAGGCTTACAAAAGATCAGAGAAATGTGGCAGATGGTCTTGTTCGTGATCTTGTGGATGATTACGCCTCAAGCGTCATGGGCAATGTTATAGACAGAACAGTAGGCGTAGGCGGTGATGCAGGAAGAACTGCTCATATTATAAAAATGCAAGACGCTATAGGAAATGCAGCAAAGCATTTGATGGCAACTAGGTCTATTGACGCAGAAGAGGCTGTTCAAATAGCTTACGATACCATCATCGGCAATCATTTTGTTTTTGAAAACATAAATAATAAACAAATGCGAGTGCCGATTGCCTTGCAGGAACGATCAGACGACATAAGCACAGTTTTGCAGCACAGCGTTTTTGATGATCAGGATTATTTAAGAGAAAGAATTATTTTTCCGCCCACACCAGAAGGAAAAAGTGAAGAGGATTTTCAGAATGAGTTTCTGGCTGATTTAAAAAACGAAGGCTCTTGGAGAACAACGGTTGACAACACAGGTGTTTTTCTAGTTGACCAGTTAGGCAATCTTGTGCCTATGAAGCCTGTTGAAGATTTCACACCGCCAACACCTGGTGTAGAGGGTTTTGGTGGCTTTATCTCAGTTCCGTTTGACTCTGTTTTGCCTTTAGCTGATGAATACAGAGATGGAACTGGGGTTTTAAAAACAAGACTTCAAAATATTTTTAAGAGTAAGAAGTTATTTTAATGGTTGACGTTTTTATACCAGAACAAAATTTTGATAAGAATGTTCATGATCAGTATTTTGATAATGCTAGGGCTGGAACACTAGATGTTCTTGGCGCAACTTTTGAAGAAACTTTGTATTATAATCCTGCAAACGCTTTGAGCAGAATTGTTGAACAAAAGCTTACAAGGGGAAGGCAAGGAAGAACCTTAACAAGAGAAGAATATTTTGAAAGTGAACATTTTAGAGAAGGCGTTTCTGTAGATGATGAGGGGATCACTGAGGGTCTAGCTAAATTGTTAGCAGAGCGACATGACGAACGTGAATCATTTAAAACAACGCTTAGTCGCTCAAGGGGTGGGTTTGGTTTAACAGCCGCACAATTTGGTGTTGCCTTGGGTGGGAGTATTCTTGATCCTTTAAATATTGCATCTGCATTTATACCTTCTGTAGCTTTTTCAAGAACTGCAACTTTAGCATCGAAAATAAAATCGCCTGTTAAGGTTGCTGGTCAACAACTTGCTGGAAAAACAACTGGCAGTAGGTTTGCAACAGGAACAATGGATGGTGCTATTGGTGCTGCTGTTGTTGAGCCTTTGGTTTTCGGTGCAGCGGCTCTTGAGGATGATGATGACTACACCTTAATGGATAGCTTCTTAAATATAGCTTTGGGTTCAGCTTTGGGTGGTGGCTTACACGCTGGGTTTGGAAAAATATCAGACAGAATTAACAAGCTTCCAGCATCTACAAGAGATACGTTACAAAGGGCTTCTATTGCACAAGTAGGCGATAATCAAGAAGTAAATCTTAGTGTTCTTATTGATAACGTAGAAAAAGCAAATGTAGCAAAAGTAGAGGAGCAAGCTGGTAAAAAAATAGTTTATCAAACAAACGGAACGCCACTATTGGTTGATGTTATTGATATAGCAAAAGACGGCACAATAACTGTGCGTGACGTTGATGGCACAGAAAAAATATTAGACGCTAGTAATTTAAGATCAAAGTCATCTTTTGATGAGGACTATACAGTAAATGTAGGAGATTCTACGTTTGGGGAATTGCCAGACTTTTTCGAAAGAAAGTTGTCTGAGGCTACACCAGAAGAATTAGCGAAAATGTCTGCTGTTCTTGACAAACAAATCAAAGAGTATTTCCCTAACGATCCAAAAAAATTAGCTGACAAAAAGGCTATCGAAGTGGAATTAGATAGAAGGGCTGGAAAAACAATAGAACGCCCAGAAGACCCTGATGTAAAAGCTGCACTAGCATCTGACATAAAAGAATTTAAAAAAGAGATTAGCAAAATAAAAGCTAGGGCTAAGAAACGCAAAAACAAAAACATCACCGCTGAAGAGCAATCTAGGCTTGCGGAGTTGCAGGAAAAGATTCAGACCAGAGAAACTCAGCTACAAGAGGCGTCTGACTTAGTGCGAACAGAACAGGGCGTTTTGACAGCACAACAAAAAGAAGATCTTATAGAAAATCAACAGTTACAACGAGATGGTTTGGGCAATTTAGCCGAGCATCAAGATGCTGTGGATGAAATGGCTGCTGACAGACCTGTGATGGAAGACATAAACCCAGATGAGATTGAGGCAGAAAACAAGTTATTGGAAGAGGATTTGCTCAATCCAGAAACAGACAAATTTCTTTCAAATGAAATGCGAGCATCTATCCAAGGATTTGATTCTCTTGATGAAAAAGCAAGCAAGTTTGAAGACATCAGCAGGGCTGGTGCTGCCTGTATTGTGAGGCGTTAGGATGAGTTGCGTAGATGAAATATTAGAGGCTGCGAGAAAAGCAGGGGTTGTTTTAGAAGACAACGAAGCACAAGAAATATTTGAGATTCTTACTGAACGCCTACAGAAAAGAGTTGAAAATGCTAGTGAAGGCGAAGAATTAGAAATATTTTCTCTTGCTCGACAGATAGCAAAACAAGCCAGAATTAACGCTGTTATGCAAAAGCGCAATAGATTGCTAAATGCAAAAGCTTACGCAAACATTATGCGGTTTGTTTCGCAATCAGATGACCCAGCAGACGCTTTGTCAGCTATAATGGTGGGCAGTTTCAAATATACTGAAGACGGGATGAACAGTGTTGATGCTCGCCAGCAAGGTATTATGAGCAAATATGCTGGTGAGTTGTTAGCTGCTCTTCATAAAGAAAAATTAGAAAAACTTTTCCTAAGCAAAGAACTAGAACCTCAAATTTTCAAAGCTATGTTTGATGGCGATGATTTTGATATAGATGTTGCTGGTGGCAAAGAGGCAAAGCGCATTGCGGAAATCATACAGATTACTCAAAAGCGTATGTTGAAAAGAAAAAATCAACAAGGCGCAATGATTGCAGAGCTAAAAAACTATGCTGTTAGACAGTCACATGATCCAATTCTTCTAAGGGCTGGAGCAAAAACAGATGCAGAATTAGAGGCGGCAAGAACATCTTGGGTTGAATATATGTTAAGGCCAGATGTTTTAGACCCCAAAACATTTGAAAACAAACCGCCTACAAAAAATGGTGAACCATATACAAACGAAGATTTTTTAGCAGATATGTGGAATAATCTTGTTTCTGGTCAACATGATAAAGTAGACGCTTTGAGGGGTGATGATGGTCAGATTGACAGCTTAGATTCGTTTACTGGGCCAGCAAACTTAGCAAAAAAATTAAGTCAAAGTCGTATTATTCATTTTAAGGATGGAGCAGCGGCTCATGCATATTTTAAAACTTACAGCAGAATGAGTTTATCTGATGCAGTTATGAACGCTATCTCGCATGATGCTCAATCCATTGGCCTTATGGAAAAGTTTGGAACGAACCCAAAGGCTATGTTTGACCGTGTATTGAAGGATTTGAAGGACGTTAATAAAGCAAATGCAAATCGGATAGACCAGATTGTAAAAAAAGAAGGGCGTTTGAAAAACCAATTCAAAGAGCTTGACGGCACAACAAGAGCAAGGGGTGCTGGCAGACCAGTTATTTTTGGTGCTGACTTTGCTGGTATAGCTGCTGGGTGGCGAATGTTGCAAAATATGTCAAAACTTGGAATGGCTACAATCACCTCATTTTCTGATATAGCAAGCAAAGCGTCTTTTATAAACACTAGAACTGATCGTGGTATATTTACGTCATACGCAAGAGCTTTTAGTGACATATTTAGAAACTATAGTTCACAAGATCAAAAACGGTTAGCGTTTCTGTTGAATGTGGGTGTAGATGGCTACAATGGTGATGTGTTTGCTAGGTTTGGTGCAAATGACAGTGGGCCAGGCATGATGGCAAAAGCACACAATATATTCTTTCGTTTGAACGGCATGAATTATTGGAATAACGCACAAAAAGTTGGGTTGGCAAAAATGTTAGCTGCTGACTTAGCAACTTACGCCGATCAATCATTTGCAAGTTTACCAAACGCAACACTGTTTAATCTTCAGCGTTATGGAATAAATGAAACAGAATGGAACTTGATGCGTCAAATGGATTTAGAGGCCGTTGACGGAAATAAGTATATGACATCTTCTGGGGTTGATGCTCTTCCTGATTCGGCTATTTCGCAAGCAGCGTTAGCAAAAGCAAACCAAACAAGAAAAAGAAAACTCAAGCAGCCAACTCAAGCCATGATTGATAAATATAGAGATGACTTGGCAACAAAAATAGCAACATATTTAACTGATTCCGCTGACACAGCCATACCAACACCAGGTGCAAAAGAACGTGCTTTTATGAACTTTGGTCAAGAAAGGGGAACTGTTTTAGGAGAGGCAATTAGAGCAATTATGCAGCTTAAGGGCTTTCCAATAACTTATGTTATGAAAGGAATGTCTGGTCAGTATTACACCAAAAAACAACTGGCTGGCATGAATCCAAATGACAAAAGGTTTTCATCAAGTGGTTTGGTTGGATTAGCACAGATGATGGTTGGTGCTACCATGATGGGGTATCTTTCAGTACAGCTTAAAGAAATAATTAAAGGCAAAGAACCCTTAGAGGTGTTTAGCGATGAAACAGCGTTGAACACAGAACTTTTATCAAAAGCTATTTTACAGGGTGGTGGGCTAGGTATTTATGGAGATTTTTTGTTTGGCGAGTATAACAAATACGGACAAACTTTATCGCAAGGTTTGCTTGGCCCTACCTTTGGCTCTATTGATGATATACATAGGATTTATAGCAACGTAATGTCTGGTGACGTAGACGCTATAACTAGAAATGCTACACGCTTTGCGATAAGCAACACACCAGGCTATAACTTATTTTATACAAAAACAGCTTTGGACTATCTATTTATTTATGGATTGATGGAACATTCTAACCCAGGATATTTGCGTAGAATGGAAAAACGTATGCAGCGTGATATGGAGCAAGATTTTTATTTTCCCCCTAGTAGATATGCAAATACATTTTAATCTGTTAAATTAGGATAACACTGGAGTAAAGCATGACAGTAAGTAGCACCACTACCAGAAAAAGTGCAGGCGGTGACGGATCTAACGATACGTTTGGATACGACTTTAAAATATTTGATGATGATGATATTACAGTCATCATTCGCACCGATTCGACAGGCGCAGAAACAACTAAGACTAAAACAACTCACTACACTGTAACAGGCGTTGGAAGTGCAAGTGGTGGCAATGTTGTTTTTACTTCTGGCAATATACCAGCAAGCGGTGAGACAGTGGTTTTGCTACGCACAACTGCAAGAACACAGCTTACAGATTATGTGCCTAACGATCCATTTCCAGCAGCCACACATGAAGATGCACTAGACAAGCTGACCTTTATAGCGCAAGAGCTTGAAGAGCAGATTGGAAGATCCCTTAAGGTGTCTCAGGCTAATGTAATCGCTACAGCAGAGTTTACAGAAGACGCAACAGCTAGAGCAAACAAGTTACTTGGCTTTGATGGCAGTGGCAATCTACAGGTAAGTGAAGGCAAGGTAGACACTGTTACAGCCTCAGTGTCGGCGGTATCTGCTGGTGGCAGTCCTACAGCTAGTGCAACCTACACAGCGTCTACTGGTGCGCTTGCGTTGGCCTTTGGTCTTGTAACAGGCAACACTGGCGCAACAGGCAACAGTGCTGGCTTGCAGATGACCTTCAACAACAGTACATCTGATGCAGATCCAGGTGCAGGAAAGCTTGCCTTGAACAACGGCACGTTGGCATCGGTAACGGAAATGTATTTTGACGATGCTGATGATAACAGTGCAGATATATCTAGTTTTGTGCAAAGTTTTGATGATGCAAGTAATGCAACTGCAAGGGGCTTGATACACATAGAAAAAGAAGGCACTGCTTCTACTTTTGCTCTGTACAAAGTTACAGGCTCAGTAACAGACGCATCTGGTTACACAAAAGTTCCAGTATCTCACCTTGTATCTAATGGCACATTTAGTAATTCAGATGGCATTAGAGTAGATTTCTCATACTCAGGCAACGATGGTGCTGGTAGTTTGGTAAATATCTCTGAAGATACCTCTCCACAGCTTGGTGGCGATTTGGACATGGTGACGTTTGATATTGTCACCACAAGTAATCGTGACATTGAATTGAATCCAAATGGCACTGGTAAAACAGTTCTTAAAGGCAACGATAATCCAGGCACTTTAGTATTTAATTGTGAGGCAAATACACATGGTCAAACTGTTAAAGCCCAGCCACATTCAGCCGGTGTAACAAATGTGCTTACATTGCCAGCAGGAAGCGATCAAGAGATTGTTGGTGCTTCTGCAACACAAACTTTGACAAACAAAACNATTGCTGTNTCGCAGNTNTCAGGACANGTNGCNNTATCAAAAGGCGGCACTGGTTCTTCTTCTGCATCAGCAGCTAGAACAGCATTAGGTTTGGCAATAGGTTCAGATGTTCAAGCATTTAATGCAGACACTGTTTTCAAAGATGTGCAAAATACTTTTACGAAAGCGCAATTGCCAAGCACATACACAGCGGCTTTATCTGCAACATCTGGTGTCTTAGATTTTGACACTTATCAAAACTTTATAATTACTTTGGCCGCTGGCTCAAACACATTAGCTGCGCCTACTACAGAAGCAAGTCAAATAGGCCAAACAGGGGTAATAATATTTATACAGCCATCCAGTGGTTCTGCTGCAACTCTATCACTTCATGGCGATTATGAAACTGCTGGAGCGGCTGGTCTTACAATATCTTCAGCAAACAACGACTACGATGTAGTTCCTTATTTTGTAAAAGCTGACAATAGTATTTTGCTTGGCGCACCGCAACTTAATTTTGGATAGTTGAATGTTTAGTTCTGAAAAATGGTTTGGCGGCGGTGCGGATAATTTTTACTCGCATACAATAGACCAATCGTTGCGTTTTGAGGATGGTGATAGTCCATATTTATCGCGCACACCGTCATCTGCTGGAAATCGCAAGACTTGGACTTGGAGTGCTTGGGTTAAACGTGGCAATTTAGGCTTAAAAAGGCTGTTTACCGCTGGAACAAGCGGCTCTTCCTATATACAGATACGTTTTGATACCAATGACGAGATTCTTTGCAGTTCTGAACAGCCATCATTAGTTTTAAATCTTAAAACCACACAAAAATTTCGTGACCTATCAGCGTGGTATCATATCGTTGTTGCTATGGATACAACGCAATCAACCGCCGCAAACAGAACAAAACTTTATATTAATGGCAGTCAAGTTACTGATTTTTCGTCTTCTACAAGACCAACGCAAAACACTGACCTATTAATTAATTCAACCACTGCTCATATGATTGGGGCTTTATCTTATAGCACAACTTCTAATCCTTATGACGGCTACATGGCAGAGGTTAATTTCATTGACGGACAAGCCTTAACACCAGCATCATTTGGAGAAACAAAAGCTGGCATTTGGATACCCAAGGATACATCTGGACTGACATTCGGTACAAACGGATTTAGATTAAAGTTTCAAGATAGTTCTGCGCTAGGCGATGACACCAGTGGGAACGGCAATGATTATACATCCAATGGCCTTGCGGCGACAGATGTGGTGCTAGATAGTCCTACGAATAACTGGTGTACAATCAACCCATTAAGTTCAAGAGGAACTCAGTCAGAGGGAAATTTAAAAACTGTTACAGAAGCAAGTGGGTATTCGTCAACTGTTGGTTCGATGGGTCACACTTCAGGCAAGTGGTACTGGGAAGTCGTTCCTACTAGTGCCGTTAGTGGTGGCCCTTATATTGGTGTAGTTGATGAAACATACGATTCAACAAACAGTGGTAGCGCAGTTGGATACCTTCTAGGAAATGATGGGGTTGATAGTATTGCTTACTATTTTAATGGTAAT
>FUFK010064078.1_pt1 | contig 20537 bp, 20 predicted proteins | sample 1021851 | NCBI WGS metagenome assembly FUFK01 (sample SAMEA51879418, study PRJEB19060) | metagenome
GGACAAGTTTTGTATCCAAATCAAGTTCAAGTCAACTCCGAAGGTGTGGCAAGTAGAATATAAGTTTGCATCCAAGGTAGAAGGAGAATAATCAAATGGCATTAACAAAAATTAGTACAGGAATGTTAAAAGCAGATGCTGCATCAGTTGATCTGAATATTGATGCTGGTACTCTCTTTCTTGACGTTGCAAACAATCGCATAGGTATTGCGAATACAAGCCCTGCGGCTGCGTTACATATAGGCGGATCTGGTCACTTACTATTTGAAAGAGGTGGAGAAGTTAGAAGTAAAGACACAGGTGGAAGTGTAAGAACAATAGCTCGTGTTGATGGTTCTAACAGGCTTCAGTATGGTTGGTCGGGCTCTGGCGGTGTTCTATTCATGGGTGGTGGATCGTATACAGAAAGAATGCGAATTCACACAAATGGTAATGTAGGTATTGGAATCACAAATCCCGGATCTTTATTAACTGTTGAAGGAGATATAGGACAAACTACTGGAGACTTATTGTATACCGGTGGCGGAAACTGGAATCTACGACATTTAGTAAATAGTCAAAATATTACTTTCGATACCACAGCTAGTGGCACTACATCTGAAAAAATGCGAGTCAGAGCAGATGGCAACGTTGGTATAGGCACAACGAATCCAACATATAAATTACATGTTGCTGGAACTTCATATTTTTCTGGTGGTATTCAATTAGATAGTACAGATAAAATTACGATAGGAAATCCTAATCAATTTATTACTGCGGTTAATGATACATCACTTACACTAGCTACTGATGGAAGCGCTTCATTAACAATACTTGATAACGGTAATGTTGGTATCGGTGCTACTTCGCCTAGTACTACTTTAGAAGTAGTAACGGGAAATATAAGACTAAGAGATGCTTCATCAGGCACATACTTTCAAGCTATAGATACAGATGGCTCTCATAACGCAGGTTATTTTATGCGGTCAGGGTCTAATAATTGGTATACTCTTGTCGATACTACTGGAAGATACCAAATCTATGATGGAGATGCTGTAGCAATACGAGTACTTGTAGACGGATCAGGAAATGTTGGTATTGCAAAAACAAATCCAGGAACAAAACTAGATGTAGCTGGAGATATACGAGCACTTGAAGCTATCTACTCTGAAGGTTCAGCACCTCGAGTACAGCTTCAAGATACAGACGGTACAAATCAATTTTCGTTCTTTCAACAAAGTCAATCTTCATTAGTTTTACGGCTTCGAAATGATAGTAATGATGGTAGTTTTACAATAGCAGGATACGGAGGAAGTACAACTACAAATAGACTAGCTATATTTAGTACAGGCGATCTAAAATACTATAAAACTGATGGAACAACTCCAATGCATTANATGGATGCCTCTACAGGTAGNAGTATGGTAGGTACGGTAGGCACTGCTGATCCAATCGGAAAGTTTCATATTGTTGGTAACTCGGATATTAGCGATGAAGATTGTCAGTTAGTAATNACCGANNTAGATGGCTCTACAGGAAGTAGAATACCTTCGATTAGATTTACAGGATATCACAACGGTGCTTTCTTAGATCAAGGCAGAATAAGAGGCACAGGCCATATGGGGNTGCAATTAAGNGGTTCNAGTGCATTTGGAAATGATTTAGTAGTTCAAAGCACTGGAGTAGGTGTAGGTACAAACTCACCGACTTCGAAAGTTGACATAAGAGGCCCACATGGAGCAACACATAGTAGAGGTCAGCTTTATTTATCAAATACAGAGTCGCATGCAGTAAATCAGGGTAGCCAAATAAGCTTAGGAGGTACCTACGCGGGCACAAATGATACTTACTTTGCAAGTATTGCGGGTAGAAAAGAAAATGCAACTTCTGNAAATTATGCAGGATATTTACAGTTTGGAACTAGAGGGGATGGCACAAACAATGCGGAGCGTATGCGAATTACTTCTACAGGTAACGTTGGTATAGGCACTACTTCTCCTCCTCAAAAACTTTCAGTCAGAGGAACAATTCTTAAAACACGAAGCGACAATGATACTGGATTAATATATCTTCAAAATGATGGATCAAATAACGGAAATATAGTAATTAATCAAAATGNTGGAGTAACAAGAGTAAAATTAAATTCTGCTGGAGATAGTTATTTTAATGGCGGTGATCTTGGTATTGGAACAACTGCTCCAAAAGCCGCCTTACACGTAGTTGGACCGGCTGCAAGACCTACAGATTTAGCTTCAGTAGACACTGCCTCTACTGCACAGTTTCAAGCAGACGCCTCTAACGCACACAGCTTATACATAGCAGAAAATGCAAGTGGGGCAATAATTCAAGTAAATGATGGTGCCACAAATAGTACAACTGCAAAACCTCTAGCACTACAGGCGTTCGGAGGTAATGTTGGTATTGGTACTGGAACAACGGCTCCAACTGCAATTTTAGAAACAGTATCTGGAACAAGCGGAGGAGCACCAATATTCCGAGCAGGCACAGCAGACTTCTTAGGTGTTCAGGTAGGAACTCAAGGTGCAGGTTTTTCTGTTGAAACCAATAATTATTTTTCACTCTGGCATCAACCTTATGCAGATAGAGGCACTCAAACAAATTTAACAGAGCGTGTGCGCATGTTGAGTTCTGGAAGAATTGGAATTGGTCATACTGCACCAAATGCAAACCTTCATATAAATGCTGGTAATAACACTGCAGTAACAATTGGTGATGCAACAAATCCAGCATTACAAATTGGTGGCACAACAAACTATAGATTTGGTGTTTATACTGATGGTGAAGCAGCTTATATAGAAAATAAAAATGGGGATGATGGATTAGCCTTTAGAGTCAAAACAGCTGGTGAAGCTATGAGAGTTGACGGAGGGACAGGCAACGTTGGTATAGGAACAAGCAATCCACAAGCTTCACTGCACCTTAATACAGGCTCTGATACTTACTTTATACTTGGTACAACTAACGCTACTGCAGATGGAAGAATTCAATTTAGAAACTCTGCCGGTAATGATGTAGGAGGTATTTGGTATAATACAAGCGGAAATAGAATGATATTCCGTACCAACTCTGATGAGCGCATGCGTATTGATAGTTCAGGTAGAGTTAGTATTGGTACTCAGTCTAATAGTAATAGCGCGCTTACTGTTAAAGGAGATGGAACTAGCAATACTACTTTTGCATTTAGAGCGGAGAATAGTAGTGGAAATCACATACTCGAAGCTCGTGATGACGGTGTAGTTCTTATAGATACAAATTATTTATATATTAATAATAATGCGGGTTTTTATTCAAATGGAGCTATTCGAGCGCGTGGCGGTATCACGAATGATGGAGGCAACCCTCTTTCAATAGACTCAGGTGCAGCTCACATTGCATTTAACAGCAAGAATTTCGCTTCAGTCGGCACTATTTCAAGTGGCGCGATTACAAGTAGTGGCGCCGTAAATTGTGATAGTCTAAATGCAACTAGCTCTATAGGAACAGGTTACGGTCTTACATTAACAAACGGCTCTACTAATTACTTGTTATATAGTAATACAGGTAATGACGTTCTCTATATGAGAGATACGACAAATGCTGCAATGGTACAAGCCTGGAGTCCTACAGGACTTACGTTTTATAAGGCGTCAACTTTTAGTTCCACCATTTCTAGTGGTGATATTACAAGTAGTGGCTCAATCACTTCGAATGATGGTTCAGGCACATTTTCAATATCTGGAGACTCTAATTCTAATACATATTTAGTTTCTACTGGTGAAATAAGAATCCGACCCTCTGGAACAACTGTTAATAAATTTGTTGTCGGATCCAACGGCAATCTAACTACAGCAGGTAGCATAACTGCAAGTAGCGCCTCTGGTTCTCAAGCAGCTTATAATTTAGGTTGGCAAAACAGTGCCAGAGCTTTAGAAATGAGATACGATTCTTCGTATTATATGGGCATTGAAATGCATGCTCAAACAAGAGATCTTATTTTTAATAATAAATCAGGAGACAATGCTGGAGATATACGCTTCTTTACTGGCAGTACTCTAACAGAAAAATTCACTATATTAGCAAATGGTAATGTCGGTATTGGAGAAGGCGGAAGTCCCGATAGAAAATTACATGTAGGTGGCTCAATAAAAGTTGGGGATGATAATGCCTATGAAGATACGGGAGATAATTTTAATGGTGGAGTTGTTTTCCAAACACCAATATACACGGAGTATCAGTGGAAGTGGAATGGTGCAGATGATCATGAAACTAACTTATACTGTGGCTCGTACTTTATGGCTGAAATAATATTTACTCAGCATCAAACAAATGGCGGTGCTGATATTAATCGACACTTAGTGGCTAAGTGGGCGAATAATCATACGCACCATGAGCTAGAAACAATTCATGACAGTGGATCAACTTGGTCAATGACAACATCTATAACTGCTACTGACCACAATCTTATTGCTACTGGAGGAAGTGGTAGTGCTGCAAATGGTCGATTAAGAATTGTAGAAACATATGGCTCTGGTTCTTACTCTTTCTCTACACTTACAGTAAGAGTTTATCAAGGATCTCTTAGTAATGTAACTCATACATACGGATAAGGAAATAATTATGGCAGATAACAGAAAAGATAATAGAACACAACTTCAGCATAAAGTATGTGAACTAATGAATGGTAGTGTCTTATTTTCAGAGATTCCAGAAAATGGCACTACTTATGTTTATACGCATGAAGGCGTTGAGTATAATTTTGTATTTGATACGGATTATTGGAGATTAGTGACATAAAAAAGGGGCTTTTCAGCCCCTTTCATTATTGTACTACTTCAGGAGTAGGTTCTTCCTCGGGATTTTCATCCTTCTCAAGTTGAGCATTTAGAAGAGTCTTAAACCCATCTGTAGCTACCTTGATTTGATCGAGGCGTGCAGCAGTTTGAGATTCTTGCGCTTGCAAGTCTTGAAGCTGCGCTACAATATATTTTGCCTCATCGGATAAATCTTCAATAACATAATTTTTGTCATTGAAAGTCAGAGTTGGCTTATCTTGTACGTCTGTCATAATAGAATCCTATTTAAATATATCTTGCCANTTACCCGTAGTACTAGCTCGAGCGTACTCGGTGGCACGGTTTTCAAAAAAGTTAGTGTGCTCTACCGCATTTAACATATAGTCAAGCCACGGTAAAGGGTTATCATTACTACCAAAAATCTTCTTCATACCAAGACCAAGAAGTCTTCGATCAGCAATATATCGAATATAAGCTTTTACTTCTTCTGGTGTTAAATCTGGCACATCAGCACCGTCAAAACAAAGATCAATAAAAGCATCTTCGAGTTCTACTGTGCGTTCTGCNGCACAATAAATTTCATACTTTAGCTCATCATTCCAAAGTTCTGGATTTTCTTTAATGAAAGTTCGGAATAGCTGAGACATACCTTCTACGTGGAGCGTCTCATCCCGAATAGACCACGTAACGATTTGTCCCATCCCTTTCATCAAGTTATGACGAGGAAAGTTTAGAAGAATAGCAAAACTACTAAAGAGTTGTACTCCTTCTGTAAAGCCAGAGAATACTGCCATTGTTTTTGCAATATCCATTGGCGTATCAACTCCAAAGTCATGAAGATACTCGTGTTTATCAAGCATTTCTTTATGCTCAAAAAACTTTTGATACTCATCATCTCCAAATCCTAGAGTCTCCAAAAGTAAAGAATATGCTTCCTGATGTACTGCTTCCATAGCAGCAAATGCTGATAGCATCATTCTTATTTCTGGTTGCTTAAATGTAGGCAAGTAATGCTTTGCNTATCCACAGCATACATCTACATCTGCTTGAGTGAAGAATCGAAAAAGACTTGAAAGTAACTTTTTCTGGCCTAAACTCATTTTCTCCCGATAGTCACGCAAGTCATCTGCAAGGTTAACTTCATCAGGCAACCAATGCATATGCTGTTGTGTTTTATAGTGTTCAAATGCCCAAGGGTAATTGAACGGTTTATAATACTCCCTTTCTGCTAGTAAACTCATATTTATCCCTCACAAGCTACGCACGCATTTTCATCAATAGACTCAAATATACGTTGTCGTAGCGCCTCGTCTGATACTGTTTCCGCTCTTTTATACGCCTCACTGCGGAGATAGTACAGAGTTTTTACCTTTTTCTTCCATGCCATCATGTGAATAGCATGAAGTTCCATTTTTGATACATCTGCTGGAAAGAAGATATTGAGAGACTGACTTTGACAAATATGATTTTGTCGGTCTGCTGCCATATCTATTACCCATCTCTGATCAATTTCTACTGCTGTTTTAAATACATCTTTTGTCCAATCATCTAAAAATTCAAGATGTTGTACAGAACCTCCATTTGTGACAATGCTTTTCCATACATCGTCTGTATCCATACCTAAATCTCGTAAAATATCTTCGAGATATTCGTTTTTTTGTAGAGAGGTACCGCTTTTAGTTTTCTGTGTATATGCGTTAGCACGGTAAGGCTCGATACTAGGACTAGTGTTGCCGCAGATAATACTAGACGAAGCGTTTGGAGCAACAGCCAACAAGTGACAATTGCGCATACCCGTGCCTTGTGCATCAGGCGCTTCTCCGTAGATAGCCGCAAGATTTCTTGAGGCAGTCTCCGCAGCTGATTTAATATGCCAGAACATAGCCATATTACGTCCTTTCGCCATTGCCGACTCAAACGGAAGGTTGTTCCGTTGTAGGTAGGCGTGAAAACCCATCGCACCCAAGCCAATTGATCTCTCCCTTTGTGCACTAAATCGTGCTTTTTCTAGCTCATTTGGAGCATGAGCAATAAAATAGGTAATTACATTGTCTAGCATTCGTACTAGATCTGGGATGAAAAATGGATCATTACTCCACTCATCATATTCCTCTAAATTTACACTTGATAGACAGCATACTGCTGTTCTTTCTTCGTTTGTAGGTAGTGTAATTTCGCTACAAAGATTTGATTGATGTACTTTCAATCCTAAATCTTTTTGACAGTCTGGAAGTGCTTCCTGTACCGTATCACCAAACATAATATACGGCTCTCCAGTCTCTACACGATTTTGTATAAGTTTTACCCAAAGTGTTTTTGCAGAAACTGTTTTTACTACTCTGTTAGAATGAGGATCAATAAGATCCCAACTATCATCAAATCCATCATGCTTAGTGGCATTCTCGATAAGCTCCATAAAACTATCTGAGATAACAACACCATGATGAAGATTAGTAGACTTACGATTAATATCACCCCCAGTAGGTTTTCTAACATCTAAAAATTCCTCTATCTCAGGATGGCTTATAGGTAGATATGATGCATAACTACCCCTTCTTGTTACGCCTTGCGAGAATGCGAGCATTTCAGCATCGACGACTTTCATAAATGGTATTACACCAGTAGACTCAGAGCCATTACTAGTTTTTGAGCCTACGGAACGGACATCACCCCAATAACCGCCAACACCACCACCCACAGAACTGAGAAAAGCATTTTCTGTGTAGTGTGCAGTAATTCCAGTTCGACTGTCTTCTACATAATTAAGAAAACAAGAAATAGGNAGCCCACGNTNTGTACCTCCATTTGATANTATNGGNGTAGAAAACATAAACCATAGTTTACTTGCATAATCATACAGACGTTGTGCATGTGCTTCATCGTCTGCAAAAGCTCCTGCTGCTCGAGCAAAAGCCTGTTGAGGAGAGGTCTCCCCATTTACTAAATACCTGTCTTGCAGGGTTTTTTTGCTAAATTCCGAGAGATAGCGGTCTCTTTTAAAATCAATTTTTATATTCATCTAATACTCTTCCAATATCTTCAATATTGTCTTGACCAATCGCATCATCACAATACGTCATTAGATCCATTAGCTCATAATTTACGAGCAGTTGTTCTGCATTTTCATTCAATGCTTGTATATATTTGTACCTACTCTCAATAGGAGTAGCGTTGTAAATATCCATTGCATCGCCGTAATCTCTTATAAGCTGTACCGCTCTCTTCGGGCCAATGCCTGGAATACCAGGAACATTATCACCTTTGTCTCCAGTAAGACATTTGAGTGAAATATACTGTTCTGGACACACTTCATAATGTTCCTTCCAGTTATCCAACCGTACTTCTTTTCTTGTTACGTAGGAGAAGCGGCCTACATTTTCTTGTATGAGTAAGTCCCAGTCTCTATCACTTGATATAAGCCAAATATAGTCTAAATCGTACTCTTGTCTATATTTTACTAAGTGTGCTGCAATATCGTCAGCTTCTACACCCTTATATCTAAGAATTGGGTACTCTTCTCTGAGAAGGTAGAGGCTTTCTTCGAACTCTTCAAAGAACTCTTCGAATGCGATTCTCTCCTCTTCTGATTGTTCAGCAAATTTGTCTTTTCGATTTTGTTTATAATCAGGGGCGATCGTTTTCCTATACGTAGATGACCCCCAATCTGCAGTGATGATAATTCGTTTACAGTCATAAGATTTTGCCAAACTTTTTACCGTATTTTGATAGTCATATCGAAAATCTGTACGGCCTTGATGCTTCCATCTAAACGCAAGGTTTAGAGCATCTACTATTAAAGTGCAGTTTCCATCGTTTATTAACTTGTCTGTAAAATTAAATGCCACTTATAAACTCCACTTTCTCTTCTTTTAACCATGTCTTCGCAAGAAGTACATAGCAGTCTAACCACTCAATACGCATCCAGTGGTCTGTTTTTTGTGGTATCAAACTTGTAACAACAAACACTTCTGATCTATTATATTTAAAGAATAAAAGAGGCTCTTGATTTCCGCCTTCTGCTTGTCGCAATAGTTTTATCCACCATTTTATTAAATTGTTTGTTTTCGGTGCTGTAAAAATTTTATCCGATAGAGGAGAATTCTCATAGTTCTTTACTTCTATACAGAAGCGATTCTTAGCGTGAGGAACATATAAGTCTCCTTTTAAATATTCAAGAGCACCAGAACTTGGTACTCTTTCAAACTGGAGATTTGTAGCTTCTCTTAGCATGTCTCGAACTAAATACTCGCCTCTAGCGCCTTTAGCTCTACTATCAACCATGCTCTCTACAAATCTCCTCAAGCAGTTTTAGTTTTTCATCAAACTCCGCTGCTTTTGTAAGTTCTTCTTCAATTGCTCCCATAATATCTGGATGCTCTCCAATACCAGCAGGATGCTCTAAATACAACCGAACATTTGCTTTATGGTACTGAACTTTTCCTAGAAGATATGAAGCCATTGCCTCTGCTATAATATTTCTTGCTTTTGTCATTAGTGCTCCAATTTACTGATATTTCCTGACTTAACAACTTCTACTTTGTCTAGTAGAGGATGTGTCCATCCATGACTTACAACATATGTATTCAGATCTTCTCCCAGCAATACTTCTACAAGTTTTTCTCGCCCTGCTTCGTCCAACACATTGATGACTTCATCTAAGAAGAGAATGTTAATTCTTGACTTAGATATACTACTCATCAATTTACGAATGGCGATAAGTGTAGCAGTATTTACTCTTGCTAACTCTCCCGATGAGAGTGCTAGAATATCTACTATGTTACCATTGTCCGTTATTTGTACATTTAACTTATCGTTTGACACTACGAACTCAAGTGTGAAACGACCATCAGAAAGCTCTGCTAAATAATGATTAGTGAGCTCTTCTAATTCTTTTACTAAGTTTTCGATTTTGTATGCAAGAAGTCCGTTTGTACTAAATGCTTTTTTCAATACTTCCAAGTTACTTGATATNTCTGTTTCTACTGCAAGAAGTTCTTGCTGCTCAACAAGTTCATTTTGAAACTCTTGAGTCTGTTCAAGTATTACTTGGATTCTTGTGTTTCTTTTAGTGATTTGCTCATTTTCTCGTGCAATCTGTAAGATCCGTCTCTTTGCAGTCGATATTCTCTCCGAAATTCCACGAGCCCTACTTTCAAGCTCCACAGGATCCAACGGAGATGACGGTAGAGACATGTCAATACTTCTAAACAAATCTTCCCAATCTTTTTGAGTTTTTTGAGAATCTCGAAATCTTGCATTGTTTTGTTTAATTTCTGATATTCTTCGTTCAAGTTCATTTTGTCTTTCCTTTGCTTCCATGATTTTATTTGTCTCTAAAGAAAGTAGAGATGTAACAAAATCAGGATCTACGTTTTGCTCACAAGTAGGACACTTATCTCCTAATTTACTCAACTTATCTAAAAGTCGTTTTGACCCCGCTACCGATTGTGATAAACTACCTACTTCTCCTTGAAGATCATCATAAGATTCTATACTATCAATTTCGCAGTTTCTTGCAGTTTCGATATCTATCTCATTTAGCATACTTTTATAAGTATTATTCTGAGAAATTTTTTTATTTTTTACAGAAATATTTTCAATTTCCATCGTGAGAGTGGCGAGTTCTTTCTCATCATCTTCCGTCTCAATTGAAATTTCAGACAGAGGAAGTATATTCGTATCACTCAATTTGTTATCTGTCAACCATTTTTCTATGGTGGAGGTCTTTGCTTCTATCTTTCCTAGAGCGACAGAAGTCTTTCTAGACTCTTCTTTAAATAATTCAAAAAGTGCAATATAGTGCTCTAATTGTAATAAGTCTATTAAAAACTTTTTTCTATTTGTATCTGTTGCAGTTAAGAACTGCAAGCTACTATTTGTATTTTGGTAGACTAACTGTGAAAAAGTTTTAAAATCAATACCAATAATATCTTGTAGAGTTTTATAGGTATTAGTTGCTGTGTGTGAACTAATATCTTCTCCATTTTCTAGTAATTTCAGTTTTATACTAGATTTTCTGTCAATGACAACTTCATACCTTTTGTCATCTTTTGTAAATTCTAGTTGAATATTGTATCCAGAGTTTACATATCTATTTGGTATATCTGCTTTCTTAATACCTTTTGAGTTTTTGTTGTATAACGCCTCTTCGATAATTAACGGTATGGACGATTTGCCCATACCGTTAGTGCCAACAAGCTGAGTTACAGTATTACTACTAAGATCCAACTCATTATCTGCGCCATAGCTAAAACAATTACTCCATTTCAATTTTTGTAGCGTAATCATTAAATATTCCTACTATCTGAGGTATTCTAGCCTCTGGTATCTCTAGAATGTATGTTAGATACTCTATTAGCTCTTCTTGAATAGTCATTTCTTTATTCATAACAAGTGTAGCTTCACTACTTCGTTTTACTACTTTCTTGTCAAGAAGATCACTATTCTTGATATTTGCTAATTCTTGTATATCTCCTTCAATCTCATAAATCGTGTGATGGTAGTCTGTAGGTATCATTTCTTCTGTACTTGCTACGGTTTTCCGTATAAGTTGGGGCAGTTCAAATGCATCCCACATCCATGACCAATCAGATGGATTTATAAAGAGGTAGCCTGTCTTGACCTCATTTCTATGAAACGAAGTTGTCATAGGGCTACCTGGGTATACAATATTTCTTTGAGTATTGCTATGTGCATGTAGATCTCCTGCGAATACTACAGGAAAATCTTCAAACCTATCAAGGTCTACCTCTGGCTTTACATGGGGAGGTATCTCTCCTCGAACGTGAGTAAAGAGAGGCTTTTTTGTATCAAACTTCTCAATACTCTCTTTTCGATGTAGATCTGCATAAGGTAGTATTCCATACCCTAACCCAGGATCTATATAAGAAATATCTACAACATGTACCAGAGGATTGATATCCCTTGAAACTTGTTTTAGCTGAGAGAAGAATGTTCTATTCTTCTTTGTAGCTTCGTGATTTCCGTCATAAATAATAGTTGGAATACTTACTTCTCTAATAAAAGAGAAATATAACTCCAACTCCTCCATGTTTGGCAGACGATCAAAGAGGTCACCCCCAATGATATGAGAGGTACACTGTTTTTCAAGAGAATGAACTTGCTCAAAAAATAATCTATATCTATTGAGTGCCCACTCTTTTGGGACATTCTTTTGCCCTAGCTTTATGTGCCAGTCTGCCGTAAATAGAATCATGATACGTTGAATTCATCTTCTAAAGTTTCGTCGATATCGCCTGCAGCATCTTCTCGAATTTCATCAAGAAGTGCTTTTTGTGCATCTGGAGTAGGACGAGGCATTACATCATCCATAGACTTCAGATCAGCAATTGCTGCCATCTCAGCTTCTCCGAGAGGTCGTTGCTTGCACTTGAGTACTTGTAACTGATACTCTACATTGTAAGGAAGAGGACCAGTCTTTACTCGCTTGAACTTTACATCCCAACCATTTTCGGGATCAGTAGGATCTCCAAGATCCTCTGCTGCAGTCAAGATAGCTTCGAAAAGCTTCTTCTTGAGATTGATGATTTTTACTTCACCACCATCAAGACACTGCATTGCATAGCTCCAGCCACACTTGAGATCGGGATAGTACTCACGAACCCAATCTTTCTCAAGGTTGTTGAATCTTTCTTCGTTTCTATCGAATGATAAACACTCGAAAGGAATATTCTTGCCGTTCTTACCTTCTAGCCAGTATACATACCGTGCAAGTACATCGCCTACAAGACGGACTTCATTATCTCCGTCACGATATGAGTAAGAAGTGATTGATGACTTTTTAGCGCCACCTACTGATTTATTAAATGACAATGCCATTAGTGTATATTCTCCTTAGTAACTTCTTCGTACAAAAAATATATTTGATTATTCTTTGTCGTAAGTAGTCTGTTGTCTTTAAATAGTTCTGGAGCTACAGTACAAAGTATTGAGTCCAGTGTTGTTTTCCCAGTTGCTAAATAGTCCGAACGTGGACGCAGCGAAGCTAAAGCAAGATACTGGGCTATCTCACTATAGTCATATTTATACGCATTATATAATAGGATATCAGGGTGAGCCAGAAAAGACTCTCCCGAGAAGTTTATGTGGGCATACTTAAATATTTTATCATACTTATTGTATGGTACTGAAGCGGTTGCCATCATTCTAAAGATTAAAAAGACAGCAAAAGCATTACCCTCGGCTGTCTCATATATCTTTTTCCAATTATATAACAACATATTATACACTCATTCGAAGTAAATGTCAAGAAGTATTTTTCTATGTTCAGAGCTGTTTTATCTGATAACCTTGTTTCATGTAATAGCCCATTCTGTTNGATGCNTGTCTTTGGGCTGTTTTACCTTTTAGATGTATATCAATAACTACCGGATCTCTTTTGTTATCGTGTTTACGAACAACCCTGCCGATGAGCTGCGTAAGAAGTGGTTCATTATTGATAGGGGTAGCAAGAATAAGACAGCTAAGCGTATTAACAGATATACCTTCCGAAAAAATAGCTTGAGTGCCGTATAGTATTTCTTTATCTCCATATAGTATTTCATCTACAAGTTTTTCCCTGTCTTCATGTGCAACCTCACCCGTAACACATATAGATTTCTCACCAGTCAGTTCGGCGCAGCTTTTCAAGAAATGTACGCGATCTGACACCACGAGCACCTTGTGACCCCGTGCCGCATATGCTGATGCTATCATGGCAACGGAGTGGCGGTATTCATCGTTATTTACGAGAGCATTGACTCTTTTTGCCCAAGGAATATTGGATCCGTCGGGAAATCGCACCTCTGATCTGTATATATGCACACTCGGGGTGAGGAAGTTTTCTTTCGGTGGTTTGTAAACAGTCGGGCTGAAGTAGTCACGGAAGACGACGTGTTTTCCATCTTTGCGCTCGATTGTACCAGATAACCCGATTTTATAGCGAGCATGGCTGGTATCAATAATTTTACTAAACGTGGGCGATGATACATGGTGCATTTCATCCAATATTATTGTTCCGAACTCTTTCCTGATCTTCTCAAGATTGCGATATAACGTCTGAGTATTCCCAATGACAATAGGAGCATCAGTGTCGAAGTTACCACTCCCAATAATTCCAGGTTTGATTCCATAAACTTTTTCAACCTCTTTTGCCCACTGATTTCGTAGTGGTACTGTGTGCGTTACAACAAGTGTCTTTTGCCCGAGCTTTCCCGCCAATGCGAGCCCGGTAAATGTTTTTCCCCAACTGACCCATGCGTTGATGATTGCATTGTCATTAAGGGTATCATATACTTCTTGCTGACTTGGTCTAAGCTGAAAACTAAACTTAGGAAAATCAGCAGGTATATAAAGTCTTTTTTCAACAATTTCATAATCCTTGGGTATAAGGTCTATACGTCCGATTGGTATAGATACCAAATTTTCGCGCACCCGCTGCAGATTCTTAATAATGATCGGAGGATCATTAGGATTCTGTGGTGCAATTTTGTACGTTAATTCCTTGGACAGCTTTTCTCTAAGCTCCAAGTTTGCGTCCATGTAAATACGATTGCTGAGAACAGCTTTCATTTTACATTCTTCGTAATTGTTGTAATCTATTTTCCATTACTGTTCTTTCGATACACATACAATCTGCATTTCTTCTATCATGTCCTTCACACCAATAAACCTCATCTTCTCTACAGCCATGTTTGTCATATAAGGGTTTATCTTGATTGAATTTAGACATTGTATCTAAAACCTCAGTTGTAGTACATCCTGTTAAAAATAAAAAACAAAATAAATATCTCATATTTTTCGTCTCGTATCTTTTAGTTTTTCCTCCGCATAGTCATATAAAACCCACGGAAGTCCATTGTAGTGTAAAACTCCTGCATACTTCATATTAGCATGCGGAGGCCTAGGTATAATAAAAGGGTTTTTAATATCATATAATTTGAGTAAGGAACACGTACCCTTCTGAACTATGTCCTTAATTTTATAATACTTTAACTGTGAAAACTCTGTTTTGGTATAAGTAAATACTGCTCCATTACTATCTATAAAAGTTTTTTTATTTGATTTTATTATACCCCTCAAATCATCTAATTGATGTTTTAAAGGATACAAATTTTTGTGAGGAGTTTGTAATCTTCTTATACCTAAACTCTTCCCCCGCATATTTTTATCATCTAGTATTTTATTATCTAAAAATAGTAAACCATCCTGCCCATACCAGTTTCCAGAAGAAACTGCATAGACAGGAAATCTTACCATAGATATATCTTTATACGTTAGAGACATAGAGCTTTTCAAACTTGCCCATTGAGTAGTCATCTCCGATTTCGAAGTCACACCCTATTGGAGCGCCTGGAATATATACTCCTCTATCTTTTTGTATAAATTTTTGCAGCATTTGACAATAGAACTTAATTTCTTTCTCTGGAACTTCTGCTAGAATTGAGTCGTGAACTAATGCAAAAATTCTAGAGTTTAGTTTTTGACTTTTAATAAAGTCTCCCATGTCTATTGCCCCAAGAAGGTTAATGTCACTAGCAGTAGACTGTACCAGAAAGTTAAGACCAGAGCGAATGCTATGACTCTTGATGCCCTTATCTGAGCTTTCGACATTAGGCAATCTCCTCTTTCTTCCAAAGTAACTGTAAACAAACCCATTTTGTTCTATAAACTTTTGTCTATCTTCAATCCATGCTTTCAGTTTATAAAATGCTTCGAAGTATTCATTGATAACTTCTTGGGCTTCTTGTCTTGAAAAATACTTTCCACTGTCTTTAGTTACTTGTTCACTAATCTTAGCTGGGCCTGCACCATACATAATCCCGAAAGTAACGGCTTTCGCAGCCTGTCTTCTATCCGAATATAATTCTGCTACTTGTTCTACTTCACAAGGTAGTCTAAATACTTTATGGGCGATAGTACTGTGAAAGTTTCCACCGCTACGAAATACATCCATGAGTGCTTCATCTTTTGCAAGCACCGCTGCAACATATACCTCTGCTGTCGTCAAATCCATAGCAACAATTTTATGGCCCGGGGCAGCCTTAATACAGCCCTTTACAGTAGGGTTATCCCTAGGAAGCTGCTGCATATTAAGTTTGCCACTAGAACTAAGCCGACCACTAGTGGTACTATGAAGGTTAAAGCCTGTACGAAGACGAGAGTCTCTGTCAAGCTGAGGTATGATCTTATCAAGATAAGTATTCTTGATTTTAGATTTTTGTCGTATATCCAAGATGAGTTTTGGTACATCGCTTTGAGCTGAAAGTTCTTTGAGCACTTCCGCATCAGTAGATTCTGCGCCCGTGCCAGTTTTCTTTCCAGTCGGTTGGAGACTAAGGTGATCGAATAAAAGACTCCGCAACTGCACAGTGCTATTAGGATTAAAAGCTTTTCCATTTAACTCCTCGAATCGTCTTACTTTATCATTTTCATACAAAGTATTTATAGCAATATCTATATCTGTCTGCATTGCATCTTGTGCTACATATAATCTTTCCCGATCAAAAGGAACTCCATTATCTTGAATATCGGTTAAGAATCTAGTACCTGGGATCAAAAGATTATCATAAACATTTAAAAGCTTTTTATTTTGCTTTATCTTTCTAAACTTTTCATATAGCAAAAATGTGCATACTGCATCCATCGCAGCATATGTTTTCATAATATCAAAAGGAATCGAAGACCACTGAAAGTCAGCTTTTAATACTCCGGTTTCCTTTCTATATTTATCAATCCAATCATACATAGGCTTCTCATAATCTCCATATGGAGTATACTTTAGAGATAACTGCTTTAGCCCGTGTCCCCCAGGATTTTCATCAATTAAATAGTGTAGTAACATTGTATCCTCAAACTGAGGAAACTTGAAATTAAAATGGTACTCAAAGAACGCCATATCAAACTTAGCGTTATGAAATACTACTATTTTACTATCAAATAACTGCTGTAAAAGTGCTTCAGTGCGATAATCAAAGCAGTCGGTATCAATATAAGCCCCGCACTCACCATTATAACAAAGACTAATACCCAGCATGTAACCGTCTCTAGGATACAGCCCAGTTGTCTCAGAATCGAGAGCCACATATCCGTGTGGATCTTTGATGGCGTTCTGAATAAATTCATTTGCTTTCTCCGTGTCTCGAATGCCGAAAGCAATCTCTTCGTTAATTACTGCATCTTCAATTTCTCCAGAGATATACTTTATAATGTTATCTTTTGACTCTTCCCAAGTTCTTTTTGCCTCAGGCTTAAATGCAAGCATAGCTGGATTAATTACAGGCAAAAACTTTTCTTCTACCTTTTTGCCGGAATATTCTGTAACAGAATTAATTTTAGTAAAGTATTTTAAGGCATCTGAGCCTACAAGAACAACCCAGTCATACTCATCTGGGTTCATAGTTATATCACAATCTCGTTTTAAAACTTTTTTAATGCTAGGATCTGAGCAGAGTTGATACTGGTCAAACTCAAAGGCTCCTTCGAACTCTCTAGCGAAATTTGTTTTACTTGGTTTGGTTTCTACTAATGCAACCTTAGGCATATAATTTACTCCGTAGTTTCTCTACTTGTTGTTGAGATAGCGCACCCGCATCTAAAAATTTATCACCAATACTAATAATGCGTGTGATAAGGCCAATTTCCTCACATATCTCTTGTACTTTTTTTGCTCCTGTCTGTCCTGCTTCATCATTATCTAAGAATATGTCTATATTTGTGACACCTTGGACAGAGAGCATTTCTGCTTTTTGTTCATTAAAATTACGCACTCCAAAACAACAGAGCGCATTTGTAAGTCCTTTATCATGTAAATTAAGAACGTCAAAAATTCCTTCAACCATTACTACGCTACTCTGTATAGGCTCGACTGTAGGGAACAAAGGCATCTTTGCACCTGCAGGAGCATTGTAGTATTTTGGCATTTGATTTGTTTGAGTGCGAGCTTGTATAGCTACTACTTTTCCTGTTCTGTCGTATATGGGAAAGCACAATCTACCGCTAAACTCTTTTGCTGCGCTTAAGAATGCCCCGAACTTTTTATAAGTCTCTGGCCGTATATTTCTCCAGTTTCCAATATATGGTGTAGCGTCTATGGGGAGTTCTACACCTACACTATCTTCTCTTACCTGTTTTATCTTTTTCTTTAACATCTGCCTTCGCATTTCCATTCTATCGGCTTTCTGTCCGAAATGTGCAAAGACGCTACCTTTATAACCACATGAGAAACAATTGAATATACCAGTTACTTGATCTATTCTCATACTAGGGTTTCTGTCATCATGGTCGGGACTCAAGCATCTAACTACATAGTCCTTTCCTTTAGGGGTAAAGGGTATACTTTTTTTATTAAGTAAATCTTCTACGTTCATTANCAGTCCGGATCAAANGANGCCCACTCATCCATTTCTGTAGGCTCATCATAATCATCATCAATACTACAAAACCAGGGGCCACTATCTGGTTCAGAATACCACCAGAGTTCTTCATATGCATTAGGACAATGATAAGGAATTGTGTATCCGTCTCCCAACATATGCTCTCCACAATGTGGGCATATCTCTGGAGTATTGTGGTTTATAAGTGCGTCGTGCATATCGGATTTCTCCCAGCCGAATAAGTGCCATAGCACATATTCAAGCATTGCCGTGTATTTTTATAACATCTTTTATCAGATCTACTAACTCAGGAATTGTAAAGTCTGACTTGAGCATATTTTCTTGTCTTGATAAAATTGCCAAATTCTCCAATCCATTTCCAGCATCAGGATCCCAGTGATCTAAGTGAAACTCTTCTTTTAGATTCAAAGTTCTTCCTGTTAGTGGAGATATGGCTGTCCACTTTTCTTCATCCAACTCTTGTTCTCTTACTAAAAAATCCATTGCTTCTTGAATACTAAATTTTCCTCTTTCCACGTTGTCTCCGCCTTTCTTCTTGAATTTTTTAAGTTTTTTAGCTATTATCTGTCGTAAAGAGGTTAGCTCTGTTTTATCGGCCTCTCGCCGTTTAAGTTTTTTAGCTTGAAAAGCGTTTATTTTGTGAGATAGTTTACCTCTTAAAGTAGCTCTGAATTCTTGTGTTCTTCTCTTATTATTTTCAAATGACTGTTGACTAAAATGAGGAGATAAAGTTCCCTTTGAGGGGTGCCTTCCAAACAGCTCGTCACATCTATCTTGTATTTGGTTATAGGTTAAGCCTTCCTCATATCTCCATCTATCTATTTCCGGCCAATGCTCCGCCCAAAAACTTGTCATCTTCTCATCCTTGCAATATCTTTCATTTCTTCCTCGTTGATAACTGGTACTGCGTTGGATTTGTGCATTGTACTGATACCTCTGACGAGGGTTCCCGTATAACGTGGGCTTTCCACGCGAGGGGCAACTCCAGCTGTGTCGGTATGTGAGGGGTACTCAGGGACACTCCTGCGGTAATTAGCTCGTTGAGAGACATGAACACTCCCTCTCGTGACAGCCTTAGCTTTTCGCGCATAACTACGCTTCTTTCTTCCTGTGACATCATGGCGTAACGATCCATAAAAAATCCCCATATAAAAAACTCCCGTGATTGAAGTATATATTATACAGCAAATCAACGGGAGTGTCAAGCATTATTTTTATCAGAGGTCGTGAATTTCTTCATCCGATTTGTGTGAAGATTCATCACGTTCTTTGGGAGTTAGAGCAGTCTCTGGACCGATCTTTAAAGTTTCCCAATCCATAGTAGAAGAAAAAGACTTCATACTAGAGGAACGCATCTTTACACAGTTGAAGGTTATACACTTATCTTCTTGATCCCAAGTTTCTAAAGCATAAGCAGCATCTGCTGCATCTAATATACCTTTTGCAAAACGCGCTTCGCCACTTGCGTCAGTTTGATATGGCGTTACAACAGTACATTCATACTCCTGTGCCATAGATTTGAGGGCTTTGCTCACCTCTATTTGTTCCGTCCAGTCATACTGTCCCATGCGGGATGGNACAACGGATCGCTTAACCTGATTGATATAGTCTACAAGAACAACAGCGACATTGAGTGCTTTCACTTTCTTGTCCATTTCTGCTTTGATCTTTGCGAGGGTCAAAGCTGGATCATAAATAACATCAACCTGCTGAGTCGGGAGAAGCTCGCACGTTGTTGTAAGATTATGATGAAACTTTTCAAAGTCTCGATGTTCTTTGTATTCTTTCAATTTGTCTTGGCTATCCTTAAATCTATTCGTCCACCATTCAGCAACGAGTTCCCATTCGAGAACACTTAGATTTTTTGTACGCAACCGTGAGAAAGGTACTCCTGTTGCAATAGAACAGACTCTTTGTAGAATGGATCGGCTATCCATCTCAATAGTGAAATACATAGCCGACTTTCCACCCTCAAATACGCTGTGAGCAATGTTTGCACAAGTAAGTGATTTACCAGCCCCGCGACGACCCCCGATAAGAACTAAGTCTTTCGGAGAGAACTGAATCTCACGGTCATAGTCTGCATTAAGACCAAGAGCTAGATACTTACCAATCTCCTCATCATTTTCAAATAAAGCTATGCGTTGCATACTTTCTTGAGGCTCTTGTAGATCGACCTTCTTTTCAACGTCGAGTACAATCTGATGGAGATGTGCAACTGACTCTTCTGCATCTTCAAAAGCTACAGAATTATCATCAATTCCGTCTGTTGCCCACATAACAGCTTCATTATTAACATCAATCGTTTGTTTTGATGGTTCCCAATCAACTAGATTTGAACTTATATTTTCAGGAACAGTTATAGCTTCTA
>FUFK010057692.1_pt1 | contig 20534 bp, 19 predicted proteins | sample 1021851 | NCBI WGS metagenome assembly FUFK01 (sample SAMEA51879418, study PRJEB19060) | metagenome
ACTTCTTCAGTTAATTTTTTAGCTCTAGCAGCATTATCACTATTGACATTATTTCCACTTGAGGATTTTTCATAGGGTTCTAAAGTTTCTTTGTACTCATCTGATGCGTAGTATAATTCTTGTTGTTTGTAATCATCTCCAAAATTACGTTGTCCACCTTCTTTTTCATTTATATCATTTTCAGCTATCAGTTCATCATTACCATTAGATGCACCATCTTTTTTTTGATTATTTTTTGGTGCTGGTATCAAGGCTGGTGCAGCAAATAAGGTGGCACCTGCTACTATTGGAACAATTATTGGCATTATCTTAATTTTTTAACTATTTATACGATATTTTGCAAATGGTAAAGTATTTAGATCTTGTAACTCTTCATTTGTTACTTGATATAGTTGACCAACCACTTCCTGAAAGGTGTATGAACGTGATTCACCCCAGTGAAAGTTAATCCCTTTGAATCCCCAATCAAATATATTTGTCACTGCCACCAGTGGATTTTGATCATATCGACCTGGTGTTTTTGGTTGATATACAAATACATATATCTTGCCAACTTCAGGAGTTGATGCTATACTATCACCTAAGACATCCATGATTTCAATCATGATATCGTCAGCATCTTCTGTTCCGAGAAGATCATCTACAAGTGGTGCAATACGACTCATTTGATTCCTAATTCGTTTTCAGTCATCACCTTAAATTCCCACAAACGGTCTTCACAATACTCTGTTGCTGCTTTCCATTTTGCTTGGTTCTTAGCGTATTCATAGACTTCTTTTAAATAATTCTTGGTCTGTCTTTTGGGTTTTTTTGGTTTTTGTGTTTGTTTATGTGGTTTTACTTCTATCAGGTATCGTTTGATTCGACCAGTGTTCTCTTGAACTTTGATATAGAAGTCAGGAAAGTATCTATGAATCTTATTATCGACGGGAGAACGNTATGGTAATGCTATNTCNTCACTTCCCCANTCAAGTATTNTTTCATTNTTATCACAATAAACCATNAATTTTCTCTCCCAAAGTGACCTATAAATGATATTTGTAGGATCACCTTTATACTTTCGAGGGTATGATGGATAATATTTTCCTTTATATGACATAAATAGAAATAACAATATATACGTATTTAGAGTGCGAGAATCATTAGCTAGAAGTATAACGATGTCAAACGCTAAGGGTCTGATAGGATCTTTAGCGCAAGATAATCATTATATTGTCACTTTTTCATCTCTGACACCATCTGTAGAATCTTATCTTTCTAGTTACACAGGCATAGGTAATATAAAAGATTTTTTGTCTAGAAGAGCTGGAATATTATGTAGTGATGCAAATTTACCCACAACCGCATATGCTACAGCAGAGGTCAAAGATAATTTTATGGGTATTCCTCAACAGTTTGCACACACAAGATTATATACTGATACCGATTTTTCTTTTTATATTGATGAGGATTATACTTTATTAAAAATGTTTGAGGGTTGGATGGAGTATATTTCAAGTGGGTCTGACGGGTCAGTGAGTCAATCTCATCGTGCATACTACAAAAGAATGAGATATCCAGACACATATAAATGTAATACGATGTATATTAATAAATTTGAAAAAAACTATAAAAGATCACTTCGATATCAGTTTGTAAATGTATTTCCAAAAAGTATGGGTGCAATCCCTGTTTCATATAAGAGTGCAGATTTATTAAAAGTGACTGTTTCTTTCAATTTTGACCGCTATATAATAAACGGTTAGAAAACCCCTATAAATAATCTTACTGAATTGATAATTTATCATGCCTTTACCTAAAGTTAATACACCAACTTATGAATTGGTGTTACCCTCCACAGGAAAAAAAGTCAAATATAGACCATTTCTTGTTCGAGAGGAAAAAATCCTTATTATGGCTCTTGAAACTGAAGATATCAAACAAATCACACAAGCAGTTGTTGATATTTTAACAGAGTGTATTTTGACAAAGGGTATTAAATTTGAAAATCTTTCAACATTTGACATTGAATACTTATTTTTGAACATTCGTGCTAAGTCGGTAGGTGAGACCGTAGAGGTCAATATAATTTGCCCTGATGATAACAAAACCTCAGTTACAGTTTCTATTGATATTGATTCGATTAAAGTTAAAAAGAATCGAAAACATAAGAATATAATTAAATTGGATGATAATTTATCATTGAAGTTAAAGTATCCTTCTCTTGATCAATTCATTGGAAGTAACTTTGAATCTAAGGATGACCAAAGTATATCATCAACACTTAAAGTTATAACATCTTGTATTGATGTTATATACACTGAAGAGGAAAGTTGGGTTGGTTCTGATTCAACAGAAAAAGAACTTGAAGAATTTATTGATCAATTAAATACAAAACAATTTCAATTAATTGAAGAGTTCTTCAATACAATGCCAAAATTAAGTCATCCTGTTAAGGTAAAAAATCCGATAACTGAAGTTGAATCAACTGTTGTATTGGAGGGTCTGGCTGCTTTTTTCAGCTAGGTATGGCTCACACGAATCTAGAGTCATACTATAAACTAAACTTTGCTTTGATTCAGCATCATAAATATTCATTAACAGAGATTGAAAACATGATCCCTTGGGAAAAGGATATTTATGTATCATTACTTAAAGAACACATTGAAGAAGAAAATTTAAAAGCGCAACAAAGAAAAAATGGATGATAAATCTCCAGCATATGAAAATTTTATGAATAAGATGACTGCTATGAATAGTGGTCCGAAAATTAAAGTTACCTCAATGAAAATTGGTGGTCTTGAGAAGAGAGTCGCTAATAATGAAAAGAAAATAACAAAAATAAAAAATATATTTAAAGCACAGAAAATTGATATAGGAGATAAGATTTCACCTAAAGATAGTCCAATCAATGTTACTTTGGAGGAAACAAATGAAATTTTGAGAGATGTGAGTGAAATACTAACAACAGATTATTTAAGAAGACAAGAGGAAGAGGAAAAAGAAATAAAGAAGATGAGAGATCTTCTTAGGAAAAAAAGACAAAAAGATAGTGAGGATGAACTAGAAGAAGCAAAAAAATCAAATAAAAAAGTTGGTGGATTTATATCAAAAACAAGTGGTAATCTTGTAAAACCATTTACCGATATATTTGGTAGAATAGGTAATTTCTTAACACTGATTGGTATTGGAGGTTTAGTTAATACTGCATTTTCTTTCTTTGCAGATGAAGAAAATCGCAAGAAATTTGATGGTGCATTTACATGGTTGACTGAAAATTGGAAATTAGTTCTTGGTGGTATCGCTGCCATAGCTGGTGCTGGAGTGATTGTAAGTTTAATTGGAGCATTTGCAGGTATCGGAACCTTATTTGGTATTCTTTTAAATCCATATGTTCTACTAGGTCTTGGATTGACTGCAGCATTTATTCATGGATTTACGGGAAAAACTGGAGCTGAACGTATTAACACAGTATTACAGGAACAATATGGTGGTGATCGAAAAGCGATGATCGCTGATTTGGAAAAGATAATGAACATGAGTGATAAACAATTGAGAGAATTATATGGTGGATATGGTGCGAATATGACGGGTGTTAGAAATGAGATAGCAGAACAAATTTATTTCCTTAAAACTGGTCAACAGATTAGGTACGGATTTAATTTATTTAAAACTGCAAAAGATTATGCAAATGAAGCAGAGTATAACGAAGATTTAGATTTTAGTACTTTCAAAGACTCTCGTTCAGGTATTTTGGATACTTTTAATATTTTTGACCAGTCAGGCAGTGATGTGAAACCCATGAGTAATGGTGAAGATTTAAGTTTAAATAACAATAATAGTTTTGAATTTGTTGAATTACCTCCAATTGATATGAGAAAGGTAGACAATTCTATTGATAAAAATAGTAGTGCCACCACTGTGATTGATGGAAGTTCGACAAACGGATTTAATGAATATATGAGTGATGTTCCGATTGCTTTAGGTTTTAGTGACATATAATGATTGAACAGGTAGAACAATTAAAATTAAATGCAAAGAATATAAGAAGTTCTCTGGTGTCTTCAAACGCCAAAATGAAAAAATTAAGATTGAAAAGATCAAAATTATTACTAGACGATACAAGAAGAGATAAAATAAAAAAGAAAGAAACAAAAATTGAGTCAACTTCTGGAACTTTTGGTAGATCATTAAAAAATATTGGAAAAAAAGTATTATCGAAACCAATTGATATTATGTCAAAGGTTACTTCACTTGTTTCACTCTTGTTATTGGGTGTGGTAATTAATAATATGGAGGTGATTACAGAAAAAGTAAAAGAGATATTTAATAAAATTGTGCCACCCATAAAGGGTTTTTATGACGGGGTTGTGAGTATATACGAGGGAGCAAGGGATTTTATAAAAACCATAAATGAAAACCCGATGGTAGAGGGTATCAAAGATTTATTGGGTGGTAAACAATTAAATCTTTTAAAAGATGAAGCAAAAAGATTAGAAGAACAAGGTAAACAATTTAATAACGAAGCAAAAGCATGGGAAATGGGTGGTATGGCAAATGATTCAAATCTTGTGATAAGAGGTTTAGCAAGGATGCCAGAGAGTAATTTAAGGGATATAAAATTAAAAGAAAAATTAAATAAAGAAACACAATTTTTACCAAACACAAAAGCAACTAATGCATTTAAAAACATGATTCTTGATTCAAATGGATTAGTTGAGTTAAGAGATTTGACAGCAGGATATGATGGTGGTTATATGATTAATATACCTGGTGCATCTAATGAGAAAACACGAGAGTGGATGAATAATAATGCAGAAAGTTATGGTTTTAGGAAATTAAATGATAATCAATATAAATTTGTAGGTTCACAAGTTTCTTTAAGTTCTAATAAAACAAATGATATAGGACAATTACCAGCAGGTTCTGGTAATGGTACAACCGTACTAGCAACAAGACAGTTGGTGATAACATAATGTCAGCGGCAGGAGCATCACAATACAATCAATTACAGGTATCAAAACCTAGAAGAGGTATTGTTGTAGATACAAAAGGTAAAATTATTGGATTTGATTACTATGAAAGTTTATTTTCCCCTACTGTAACTGCAACTATGGTTCAATATGATACTGGTGGAACAGTTGCAAGTGAAGACAGTGGGTTAAGAGGTACACTTAAAGATGCACTACCTATTGAGGGGTTTGAAGAAGTTGGATTTGAAATAGCAACACGATATGGCACTTTAGATTTTATGAAAAGACCGATGATTATAACTGGAACTCCATCTGCAATTGATGAACCACAGAGACAGTCTATTCTTATTAATATGGTTTCAAAATACTCTCTTATCAATTCAAAAAAAGTAAGTGGGAGAGTATATCCTCAAGCACCAATCAGTGATATTGTTTCAAAAATATTGTCAGATCCAAGTGGATTGAATATTCCTAAGAGTCAGCAATTTATTGACAAAACAATTAATGATGATAAGGTAAGTTGTAATCACGACTCACCACTTGAAGTGATAACTGGTTTATGTAAAAAATCAATTCCATATGTTGAGGGATTATCAGACCCAGCACCAGGATATTTTTTCTTTGAAACAAAATCAGGATTTCATTTTAAATCAATTGATAAATTAATTCATGATGGAAGAAAACAATTAAAAGAAAGTGAAGACTATCGAGGATCTCATACTTATGGATATTTCCCGACTGGAAATAAAAACGTTAAAAATCCTGAGATGAATGATTTTAATGTTTTAAATATACCTGATGTTCAAAGAGATCAAAACATATTAAAATCTGTCCGAAGGGGAGAGTATAATGTGAGAATATGCACTTTAAATACTCTAACACATCAATATGATGAAAGAATTGTTAATTTATTATCTGGTTCTAATTTGGGTAGAAAACAGGAAACACAAAAAGATAGAGATTTTCATAAAACATATACTTATCTTTTAAATCCTGGTGCAGATGCTAAAGATGTAAGTCTCACTGTATTAAATAATCCAGCTTTATATGAACCAAGAGCAATGATGAGGTACTCTTTACTACAAGCACAATTAGTAAAGATAACTGTTCCTTGCAACATGGAACTTGAAGCTGGTGATGTAATTGAATTGAATTTAGGAAATATTACAGATGATAATAAATTAATCGAAGTGTATAATTTGCATCGAAGTGGTGCATATTTAATTTTACATTTATGTCATCATTTTGATTCTGATAATTCATATACATATCTTACTCTATGTAGGGATACGTACGGAAAACGGTCAAGTTTAAAATGAGTTCACCAGTTAGTTCAAAACCATTTTTTAATTCAAGTAATAAAGATCAATATGGAAAATTTCCATTACAATCTTGGGTAGGAAAGGTTGTGTCTTATGATGCACAAAAGGAGCAAATAGAACAAGGTTGGGGATGGAGATATAAGGTAAGAATATTAGGTGATAATTCAAACAATGATAATGTTGAGGATGGTGAATTAAGTTATGCATTGTGCTTACTTCCAACAACAGCAGGTTCAGGGGCTGCTTATAAATTAAGATCTGTTAGAATTAGTCAGGGTGACATGGTGTATGGTGTCTATGGTAGTGATGGACCTCGTATCATAATAGGTGTTTTTCCTCGAACAAGGGAAAGTTTTGCAATACAGGGAACAGGTAAATTTAACACGTTATCTGGATTTTATGGTGCGTTGACCAATACTGGTATATTAAGTGGAGAATTTAATGAACAATTAGGACCAACGACACCAAATACAAGTGCGATTGATATAAACAAATCAAATCGCACAGAGGCAGATCCTCTTCCAGAAAATTTTGGTCTTGCAACTCCTAAAACACCAGAAGATAGACCTTGGGATGGAATTGGAAATCCAATAACAACAAATCAAATAAAATATATCATAAAAAATGGTGATTATAGTGATAAGATAGATGCTGTAAAACAAGGAGTGACGCAAGGTTTGATAGATGAAGAAGTTTCTAAAGAAATGATATTTTTCATACAAAATAGAAATCAACGATCATATATAGAGGCTATAAAAATTGGATTCCCACCACCTCCTGAGAATACAAACTAAATAAAAATATGACTTGTATTGTATTAGCTACACCTAGAAAGTGTAATTCATCCTCCAAATCAGAAATAACAAATGCACTAAATTCATTTTTTAATGATGTTTCTGGTGGATTAGGTGATGCGCTTGATATTGTTGATAAGATTGAGACCACCACAAGTAAAATAACAGACATTGTTGGTGGTATAACCACGAGTCTTAGCACATTACTTGAAGATAGTTTAGGNNNNTTCATCGANTCAGCACTTGATGGTGTTAAAATATTCTTCTTATCTAAAATGACACCTCTTGCTGCATTAGCGCAGTTTGACGCATTTTCACTTGGTGCTGCGAATCCAGTAAATAAACTCTTCGATGCGTTCGGATGTTTAGGTTCAACAGTAAAGAAGGCATTAGGCAACACTATNAAAAATATGTTGAAAAATGCAATAACAAATGGAATTGTAAATCCCATTGCTTGTGCAGTAGATGATTTTATAGGTAATATAACTGCAAAAATTGTGGGTGTAATGGATTCAATCATTGGTCCTTTTCTAAATCCTATTAATAATTTGTTTAGTATTATTGGTAGAGGATTTGGAACTGTTAAAAATTTTCTTGGTGGTGGTATTGACATCATATCAAAAATTCAAGGTTTAATTAATTGTAAAGATGATGACTTTAATAAAGTTTGTCCTCCTCAAAATGAGTATTGTTTAAATAAATCATCATCAAAACCATCTAGTGATGCAGCTACACAAAATACATTTACCAAGGCATTAGATAGAGCAAATAAATGGTTGGAACAAAAAACAGAGGATATAGACACTTTCGGTTTGTTTGGTGAAAATAGAGACAAAGATGGGAATGTCATAGATCCTAACTATGGGGATGTTTTTGATAACATTGAATGTAATGCTGGAAACATATTAGACTGTGGTTTACCTAGATTAGAATTGTTTGGTGGTGATGGGCAAGGTGCAACTGGTGATTTAATATTAGGTAATTTTGTCGAAGAATTAGCATCAGAGATTGATGAATTGGGAGATCCAGAACTTGAAGACACAATCCCACTGGTAAAAAGAACTGCAAGTATTATTGGTGTAGACATCACATATCCTGGTGAGGGTTACACTCAAGAACCTTTTGTGTCATTCGTGGATAATTGTGATCAAGGTTATGGTGCTTATGGTAGAGCAGTNATAGATAAAGATCCAAACTCACCCACTTANGGACAATTGACTGACATAATTATGATATCAGAGGGTGAAAATTATCCAGCTGGAGAATCTAGAGGTGTATTTGTTGACAAAATTTTAGTTGAAAATGGTGGTGTAGGATACACCTTAGAAGATGAAATACCAGATTTTGAAATATGTGGAGTTGATGAAAACGGTTCAATTACAAAAGTATGTACAAATAATAAGGAATATTTCATCACACCTCCTATGAATATTAGAACAGAAACAGGTAGAGGTGCGATACTCACACCAGTAATGACTACAAGAAGAAGACCAAGTGAGTCGATAACTGTAATTGATTGTATTACACCCAGAGGAAATATTGTTGGGTATGTTAATGGAAAAGAATATAATGGACCGTTTCATGTGATGCCTAATGGACAAAAAATGACTGGAGTGGAGCATTCTGACACTGATTCAATAATTTACAATACTCCACAAGAGAGTTTAAGGTCTGGTAGAACTTTAAATAATATGACAACGAGAACAAGATTACGTACTATTCAGGATTTAATTAAAGAAAGTGAAACATCACAAATAATGGAGAGTGCAGATACATATACAGATCCAGTGGATGATGCTATGAGTGATGACACTGATACAACTCCTCCACCTAGCACACCACCTAGTACACCACCACCAAGTTCACCTCCTAGTGGTGGTTCATCAGGTGGAGGATACGGTTACTAATGTTACCTGCAGGACAAACAAGTGAATCAGGTGCACCTGAAAATAGAAACCCTGAAAGTAGGGTTTTAGATATTTTTGGACCGAATCTCATTATTGAGAGTAACGGTCCCGTGGGTGTGGGTGGTGCGTTAGCATATCAATTATTTTCAATCACAGACAAAGGTATAAAGTATCAACAAGCTCTCCATGCTAGTGGTTTGGCAACAATTGAAGCAGATCAAACTTTAGAGATACAGACTGGAAAGAAAAATAAATCAGGTAGAGTAAGTTATGTTGCTATGGCACATAATGGTGACATGGCGATGACAGCTGCTAATGGTTTTGTTAGAATAAAAGGTCAGAATATTGTTCTTGATGCTGATAATGAAATATTCTTGCAGGGAAAGAAAGTTACAATAGGAAATGCAGATAAAACCACTGAGTCCACACAAATATTTGGTCAAAAAATAGTGTTTAATGGTAATAATGTTTACACATATAGAGGTTTTAAGAAAATAAAGAAAAAAGGTGCTGCAGCATTTTTAAGAGGTAGGAATCCACTATAAATTATGTCTAATGTAAATCTTTCAAATTTTGAGACAGGTGATAGTTCTTTTCAAGATCTTTATGTCTATGGAAAATTTAATTATAATTTTCAGGATGATGAAATAAGCGTAAAAAAATTGAATGTCACAGGTATTTCGTCTTTTACGAGTGATGTTACATTTACTGGTGATATAACTCTAGATGAAATTACTTGTCGTAACGCAGATGTCACTGGAGTAGCCACTGTTACAACAGGTCTTTATCTGGAAGGTAAATTATTTGATGGTGATGGTGACTTTGGAACATCAGGTCAGTTATTAGCTTCTGATGGAACTGACACAGTGTGGATTGATGCAAGCACAACCAGTGTGGCAAATGCAAATAATGTTGGAATAAATTTAAATTCAACTGATGCAGATCAGTTTGTTACTTTTGTTGAAACTAGCAGTGGTAATAATCCGATCCGTGTTGATGCAGGTATAAAATATAATCCAAGTACAAACCGATTGACTGCAGGTTCTTTTGCTGGAGATGGATCAGCACTTACAAATTTAACAGTTGATGGTTTTGTATCTGGAATGATAATATTATGGTCTGGAGCTGCGGATGCGATTCCAACTGGTTTTGTTCTTTGGTGATGGAAACAATAGCACACCTAATTTATCTGGTAGATTTGTAGTTGGTTATGATGCAAGTAATAGTGATTATGATGTAGATGACACTGGTGGTTCAGAAAGTGTAACATTAACAGTCAATCAAATACCTGCTCATACTCATAATATAAACCTTGCAGTCAGAGCTTTTTATCAAGAACCAAGAAATTTTGGTGTTGGAACAGATGGTAGTGCAAATAATTCAGAGGATACTGGAAGCACTGGTGGTGGACAGTCTCATGAAAATAGACCACCATACTATGCACTTTGCTACATTATGAAAACTTAGTTGACATGCTAGGTGTGTTTGTATTACAATATAAATATTGTGGTTAACTAAAATAAAAATGGAAAAGGAGAAGACTCCTGTAGAAAGATTGCATGATGATATTCGTCAAGCAATAGAAAAAATTGAAGATGATATGGATGATATGGTGCGTATACACTGTCACGAGAATGATGATGCAGGCTAAATAGTTTACCTGCTTACAATCTGTGTACAAAATCTCCACTAAATTTTGCTGGTATGATGACAGTAAAATGATTGTCAAAATGTTTTTCATCAACGGAATCCCATTCACTTTTGATGAACTACCTTTTGGGCATACATGGGATGAGGATCTATGCCAAGTGGCAGATGAAAACCCTTGTTTTGATCCAGAGTACATGTACAAAGCATATGGGTATTTGATGTTAGAAGAATTACACCCACTATATTTTCCAGTAGAATTAGAAAATCCAGAACTTCTTCCTGATGATTTGGAATATTTGTACGAACAGGAAGAATCTGCCTAACTAAATACATTATAGGAATATTTTGTCAAAAATAAAGCGATGCCTCTTAATAAACTAGAGAATTTTATAAAGAATACAGAAGGTCGTATTCTTTATGTGAACCCAAATGATATTGACTCGACTGATGCAATTACAAATCAGGGTAATTCACTAGCGCAACCATTTAAAACAATACAGAGAGCTCTATTAGAGTCTGCTAGATTTTCATATGTACGAGGAAAAAATAACGATTTAATAGAAAGAACAACAATACTAATATATCCTGGTGAGCATGAGATAGATAATAGACCTGGTTTTGGAATAAAAAATGTAGGAGGAACTGCAACAGCAGTATCACCATCAGGTGCAGAAACAGCAGCGCAAACAACTCTCACACTAAATTTAACCTCTAATTTTGATTTAGATCAAGAAGACAATATACTTTACAAATTCAATAGTATTAATGGTGGTGTAATCGTACCTCGTGGTACATCCATCGTTGGACTCGATTTAAGAAAGACAAAGATAAAACCAAAATATGTTCCGAATCCAACTGATTTATCAGCACCTGCAACTGCATTATTCAGAGTTACTGGTACTTGTTATTTCTGGCAATTCTCTATTTTTGACGCTGATGAGAGTAAATTAGTTTATACAGACCCAGTTGATTTTTCTACAAACAATCAATCTATTCCAAGTTTTTCACATCATAAACTTACTTGTTTTGAATATGCTGATGGTGTCAACAAAATTGATAGATTTAATTTAACTGATTTAGAAGTTTACTACAGTAAATTATCTAATGCATTTAATATTGCATCTACAAGGGACATTGACCAAAAATTCCCTGATTCTACAGATGGTTTTGCAGCACAAAGACCAGAATTTGAAATTGTTGGTGCATTTGCTTCAGATCCAATTGCTATTTCCGTAATTAAATCTGGTGATGGTAGCACAGCAGGGACTGTTGTTACAGTCACAACATCAACTCCACACGGGTTTAGTAGTGGTACACCAATTAAAATCAACGGTGTATCGTCGCCAGAGTATAATATATCAACAAAAGTCGCAAGTATACTTGCAGAAGATGAGTTTACATATTTACTACCATCAGTTCCAGCAACATTACCAGCAACACCAACTCCAACAACAAATCAAACTATTACGATAGAGACTGATACAGTTACAGGTGCATCACCCTATATCTTCAACGTATCACTTCGTTCTGTATTTGGTATGAACGGTGTTCTCGCCGATGGTGCAAAAGCAACTGGATTTAAGAGTATCGTTGTTGCACAGTTTACAGGTGTATCACTACAGAAGGATGACCGAGCATTTGTTAAATATAATCCCTCTTCAAGAAAGTTTGAAAGTATAACAATTGGATTGGCAAAAGGTGCTCAACTTCCAAAAGAATCATCATCACTAGANGTAAACAAAGTATATCACTTAGATTCTGATGCAGTCTACAGAACTGGTTGGAAGACTGCACATATCGCCATGAAAAACGATGCGATTATGCAAATCGTGTCAGTGTTTGCGATTGGATTTAATCGTCACTTCTCTGCTGAATCTGGTAGTGACGCATCAGTCACAAACTCCAACTCTAACTTCGGTCAGATTTCACTCACATCTGATGGATTTAAAGAGACTGCATTTAGTAAAGATGATACAGCATTCATCAGTAATATAATCACACCGAAAGCAATCACTGGAACCCCTGTTAATGTTGATTGGCAATCATTTGATGTTGGTTTGACCACAGCAGTCGGTATATCAAGTCACTTATACTTATTTGGATTTGATGATGTTGATGACAAACCACCCGTTGTAATTCAAGGTTATCGTGTTGGTGCAAAAGAAACAGATGTAATATCAGTCAATACTGGAACTGTGAAGAATGCATCAATCGTGATGACTGATTCTATAGTAAGTTCTGCATCAACAGTTGTTACTGGTTCAGATATCAGCAAGAAGACATTTAGAGTAGAATCTGGTCCCTCATTTGTACAAAATGATAGCACTTCTTCAAACATTTTTACAATAGGCACTCACACTTTACAAACTGGTGAGAAGATAAGATTATTCAGTGATGATGGTGATTTACCAGAAAATATTGAACCTAATACTGTTTATTTTGCGATAAAAATATCTGATACTGAAATTAAATTAGCATCATCAGTCACAAACGCAGAGAATGGTGTTGCAATCACAGTATTTAAAGGAACAAAATTATTTGTAGAGAGTCGAGTTTCAGATAAAATATCAGGTGACATCGGTTCACCAATACAGTATGATACTGTAAACAAAAATTGGTTCTTACANTCTCANACNACAAATGATATTTTCACAGAGTTTAATACAAAAGGTGTTAATGAATTAGGTTCCAAGAGTAATGTATCATTTATTTCCAGAACTGTTGACCCACGTTCACTAGATGAAAGACTTTATACTGTTCGTGTTGTAGTTCCAAAAGAAGCTGCAAATGCAAAAGACCCTAATGATGGTTTTGTTATTCAAGAATCAAGTAGCACAGGTGCAAGAGCTAATACTGATTTTTCTGCATCTACAATTACTGCATCAGATGTATTTTTTGAAAGAAATCCAAGATTTATAAGCACTTGTTCATCATCAGGTGGCACTGTTTCAGTAAGAACAGAACTACCTCACAATTTAAATGTAAATGATAGAATTAATATTCTCAATGTAAAAAGTTCTGCGAATACAACGGGTGTTGGTAATTCAGCATTTAATGGTACATTTACAATTACTGCGATTTCAAATGATAAAGAGTTTCAATATTCTACGACTGATATTGACGGTAAAACACATACAACAGGTGATTTTACAAGTGACACTGCCACAAGATCGATTGATTTACCTAGATTCCAAAGAAATGATCTTCAATCAAATCTATACATTTATCGTAGTGAGGTAATCAGTGATTATATTAAAGATGTACAAGATGGTATCTATCATCTTTATGTTTTAAAAGCAGATAATACTGTTGTTGAAGAATTTACTGANCAAAAATACAGTCAAAANGTTACTGATTTGTATCCACAGCAAGANAAGGATAATGANAATGANAATCCACCCTCTGCTGTATCNTTTGCAAAACGAGATCCAATTGGTGATGTCGTCACTAACAGTCTAAAAAATAGTATAACCAGAGAATCTACTGACAGATTATTACAAGATTTTGGAACTGGTCTTAAAGTTACTGGATTTGACTCTACAACTGGCATTACTACACTTACTTTTGATAGGGAGCATGGACTTAGTGGTATTGTAACTTATAGTGATTTCACTGGTGGAACAGGATATACAGATGGGACATATCAAAATATCAAATTATTTAATTCTGGTACAAGCACATGGGATGGTGCAACTGCAAAAGTTACNGTATCAGGTGGNACAATCACAAACTTTGATGTNATTGATGGTGGTTCAGGTTANGGTGCTGAAAAACTAGAATTTGANCCNTCATCTATGGGTTCACCAACAATTGGTGCAGCTGCAACATATACTTCAGTTGGTTTATCTACAAGTGTTGGTGATATTCTTCAAGTTACTGGTGTTGGAACTATCACCGATGGATATTACAGAATTGCGTCAGTTCCATCAACCAAAACTGTTTCTGTTGCTACTACATCAGGTGATCCATCTTTCTTAGCAGGTCAATATGCATTGAATTTAGGACCTGCTGTTGCGATAGCATCTGATGATTTTGAGTCTGTAAGTGGAATATCAACATTCACATGTAGTTCTGCTCATGGATTAGTAATCGGAAGTCCATTCAGAATTATTGATAGTTCAAACAATAAACTTGGTGATTTTACAGTTAAAGAGAGAGTGGGAGTAAACACATTCTCTGCTAAAACAGATGCAAACTTAAATGGTGCATTTGTATTAAGAAAAGGTATGAGTGCTGCTGATGCAACTTCTGACGAGGAAGATGAAAATCTAGGAACAAGAGGTTTATCATTCTATGATAATGAAACATTAACACTACAAGCAAATTTAACAAGTGGAACTGCTGTTCAAGTTGTTGTACCTAACGCTGGTATTGGTACTGCACTTAGATTCCCACTTGGTTCTTACATTCAGATAGATGGAGAGATAATGAGAGTTACTAGCTCTGAATTATCTGGTTCATTGTCAAATGAAATAACTGTTGTTCGTGGAGCTTTAGGTAGTAGAAAATCAAATCATGAATCAGGTTCATTAATAAGAAAAATAAAACCNATACCAATTGANTTTAGAAGACCATCNATTATNCGTGCTTCTGGNCATACATTTGAATATATTGGTTATGGTCCTGGTAACTATTCAACTGGTTTACCACAGGTTCAAACAAAGACATTATCTGAAAGAGAAGAGTTCTTAGTTCAGTCACAAGAAAGGTCATGTGGACAGGTTGTTTACACTGGTATGAACAACGAAGGTGACTTCTTCATTGGTAATAAGAGAGTTAGTTCTGCAACTGGACAAGAGAAAACATTTGATGCTCCAGTTCCAACAGTTACAGGTGAAGACCCATCAAGATTAAGTGTTGTATTTGATGAAGTCGTCATTAAAGAAAGACTCAAGGTAGAAGGTGGAACATCAAGAACTATTTTATCTCAGTTTGATGGTCCTGTTGCATTTAGTCAGGATGTTAGATTTGATGCGATTACATCATTCTCAAAAACAATTAATCTTACAAATGATACTCAGTCCACATCAACAACTACAGGTTCTCTGATAGTATCAGGTGGTGTTGGTATTGCGAAGAGTGTATTCATAGGTGGTAATTTAACTGTATCAGGTTCATTNAATGGTGGTGCTGTTGAGTTTGGCAATATNAAAATTGCACAAACAACTGCTAATACNATTGATACATNATCTGGAAATCTTGTACTNGATTCTACAGGTGGTGTAGTNGATATTAATGATAATGTTGATATAAGTGGAACTCTAGATGTTGGTGGTGATGTAACATTAGGTAATGCTACAAGTGATGCAACCACAGTATCTGGAACTCTCGCAGTTCAGTCAACCACAAACTCAACCAGTAAGACAACAGGTGCAGTTGTCGTTAGTGGTGGTGTTGGAATTAATAATGATCTTCATGTTGGTGGAGATATAACTGCGTTCTCATCATCAGACATTAATCTCAAAGAAAATATAAATGTCATTCCAAATGCACTAGACAAAGTTAATTCGATTAGTGGTAATACATTTACTTGGAAGTCTGGTAAAGGTGATGATACTGGTGTGATTGCACAAGAGATTGAAGCACTTGGATTACCTGGCGTGACTGAAACAAGGGATGATGGCACAAAAGCAGTTCGTTATGAAAAATTAGTTCCTGTATTAATACAGGCAATTAAAGAACTATCTGCGAAAGTAGATGCACTCTCATAAATAACTAAAAATACTACGAAATGGCGAATATCAGAAAATCATTTAGTTTCCGTAATGGAGTACAAGTTGATGAAGATAATTTTATAGTAAATGCTAACGGTCTGGTTGGTATAGGAACTTCTATACCTAGTCAGAATCTTGACGTTCGTGGTACAGCAAAGGTAGTTGGTTTAGTTACAGCATCAGATTTGTTTATATCTGGNGTNTCAACNATTTCAGAGATTCAAGTAGGAAGTGCAATAACAATTGGTAATAGTGGTGTAATTACTGCTACATCATACTTTGGTGATGGTGCAACTTTATCTAATTTACCCACATCACAGTGGTTAGATGTTGATGCTGGTTTAGGTTTTACATCAATATATGCTCAAGGTAACGTTGGTATCGCTACTACAGACCCAAGAACAAGTTTCCAAGTTGGTGGCACACCTGGTGTCGCAGGTAAGAGTGGTGTAGGAATAAATTCAATCGGTAATATTCAAGCAACTGGTATCATAACTGCCACGAGTTTTGTTGGAGCATTAACTGGAAATGTATCTGGTGATGTGACTGGAGATTTAACTGGAGCAGTCACGGGTAATGTCACTGGTAACGTAACTGGAAACGTAGATGGAAATGTAAACTCAANAGGATTATCAACTTTTGCAACTCTATCAGTCACTGGTCTGGTNAACGTTGGAACTGCTGCAACATTNACTTCNACAGGACTTGATGTTACTGGTGTAACTTCATCTACGAGTTTTGTNGGAGCATTAACAGGAGATGTTACAGGTAACGTTACAGGTAATTTNACAGGTGATGTAACTGGTGATGTNAANTCAAGCACNACTACAGTATCNACAGAATTGAATGTNGGTACGGGTGGAACATCACTAACCTCATTAAANACAGGNAAACTTGGTATNGGAACTGCGATTCCTGATAAAGATGTCACAATTAAGAAAGAGTCAAATACATCTGTTGAAGTTGTTTCAGAGGGTGGAGTTCCTAACATTAGTATCGGTTTAACAGGTGAAACAAAAAATAAAGGTATTTTGAGATTTAATAACGACTCAAATGCTTTTGATATTGTTAACAATGATACGGGTAATATAAACTTTGTATTAGATGCAGATAGTAATAGTGGTACAGGTGATATTAGATTTATAAAGACAACTTCCGAAAAAATGAGGTTAACTAATGATGGAAAATTGGGTATTGCTATTACAAATCCATCACATCAACTTCATGTGGTCGGTACATCCACTGTTACTGGAAATACATTTATTGGTGGTAATCTATCAATCGGTGGTACATTCTCTGGAAGATTAGCACTCGGTCAAACACTTGAAGCAAATATATTTACAACCTCTGGGGTATCAACATTTGGTCAACTTAACGTTTCAGGACCTCTTGGATTNGGTTCAGCNACTCCAGCAGCAGATGTTGATTTNCAACAGGCAACAGCNGTCTTTGGTTCAGTCGGTGTAGGAACAACTAATCCNGTNGGTAAATTAAAAATTGTTGGTGANGCATTTTTNAGTTCAATCGGTGTTAACACNACNACAATACAAACCGANCCTAACTNTAGTGTNGGTGGNNTNCAGATAGCAGGTGATCAAATACAAATGATTGACAGTCAGATAAGATTTGATTTTGCGAGAACATCACAGATTGGAGTTGGTACTTTTGGAGATACTTTAAGTGGTGTAGTTGATTTAAGTAGAGCAGGTAATAGTTTCTCACCTTGGGTTTTCATACCACAGATGACAACTGCTACTAGAAATACAAAGACAACTGCAACAGGACAAAGTTCAACAGGTATTGGCACAGGAGCAATAATTTATAACAAAACAACAGAAAGAATCGAAATATACTTGCCTGATGGAGATACTACTGCTAATGTAACTAATTGGGTGGGTATTGCAACTGTATCTTAATTTATGAAGAAAATTGTTATTGTAGGAGCGGGAACAGCTGGANTAGCAGCTGCCGCTATGATGAAAAGTTATTGGGGAGAGAAGGTCGATATAACACTAATCTATGATAAAAGTCGTGGTAATATCTCTGTAGGAGAAAGCACAACACCTATTTTTAGATTATTATTACATCATCTTGGTGTTTCCACTAAACAATTGATTAAAGATATTGGTGGTAAGGCAACAATTAAATTAGGTATCAACTTTAAAAACTGGATACCTAATACAGAGTATTTTCATGGTTTTGCAGAGGTAGAGCAAGAGATAGGAACTAATACAAGTGCGATATATTCTATACCAGCAGGAGAGTTTAATGGTGGTATGAATTACAGTAAGGCAGTCACTACAATTCCTAATAAACCATTTGAAGAGTATGGATATGCGATGCATATTGATACTAAAGTTTTTTGTGAATANATTACAGANAGACTAAAAAATCGTATCAAGTTTGTNGATGGTGTAGTAAATNGAGTACGAGTTAATCCTGAGTGTAATAAGATTGAAAATATCGAATGTACAAGTGGTATCTATGAAGCAGANTTATTTGTAGATGCATCTGGTTTTAATGCGGTATTGTTCAAACATTTGAATCCTACATGGCATGATACATCAAATATCTTACCTATAGATCGTGCGATACCACAACAAGTNCCTTATGATTTTAAAGAAACACCTGCATACACGACTTGTGAAGCAACTAGAAATGGATGGATATGGCAGATTCCGATTGGAGATAGATTTGGTACAGGATATTTGTACTCNTCTAAATTTACAACTGACGAAGAAGCACAAAAACAATACGATAAATGGCTACGAGAAAAGTTTGATGTAAGATTAGAAACTGATCGAATAATAAGATATAAACCAGGATATTACGAGGATTATTGGATAGGTAATTGTCTCGCAATCGGATTGTCAAGTGGATTTATTGAACCACTTGAAGCAACTGGTATTCAAATAATTATACAACAGATACAAGAGTTCATGATTATCAATTCNACTCTTAAAAATTTAGAATATAATCGTAGAATAGTCAACAAAGGTAATCGCACNCTTTANNAAGANATNATAGANTTTGTTGCNNTACATTACTGTACAAATCGAACTGACTCTGCATTTTGGAATTATATGACTTACAACAAAATAGATTGGGTACGAGATTTTGAAGAGAAATGTAAAGTTGAATTTTTAGATGGTCGAACTTGTTATAAAGAAAAAACATTCTGGGGACTCGATAGTTTCATACAAGTTTGTTATGGACTAAAAATGTTTGATCGAGAAAGTATAAAGAACTTCCTACTCTCTAAAATTGATGGCATGGACATCTTTAATCAAGCACAGGGAGAGCATGAGTTTTTGGAGAATGAAAAGAAAAAAATAAAACAAATATCTCATAAGAAAGTTTTAGACCTCATTATGAATAAATAAAAATAAAAAGACATGGGTTATTACATAAAAAAGACAGGTTTATCTGGCAAGACAGTTTACTGGACAGGTGGAGTCCACTGGTCTGATGATAGTTCAAAGAAGAAAACTTATGCAAATAAGTCAACAGCAGANGCAAAGATAGTTAATACTGATGGTAAAAATGGTGGTTGGACAGGTGCTACAGTNGTAAGTGAATAATGGCAATNCAAATCTCTGCAACTCAATATTTTNGTACTGGTGCTATTAGTTTTAGTGCGATGAGAAATACTTTTCGGTTGAATAATCCAACTGGAACTATATCTGCATCTGAACTTTTAAGGAACACAGATGTAACAAATACTGACCCGATACTACCTGATGCAACAGAGAATAGTGACGTTGCTACAACAACAGATTGGAAGACATCACAGATAAGAGATAGTATCAAATTTTATAATGTCACTCAACCAAGTGGAGATACTAATTTAAATCTAGATATTGATGGACTTTCTTGGAATAGTAACTTAAATAAAAATATAGTCAAAAAAATGAACATCGAGGGTATTTGTGGTTCTAACACCACAGGTACAGCAGCTGCCTTGATGGATAGCACAGCACATAATTTAACAATAGATGTAAGTGGAGANATATTTGGTTGTGGTGCANTAGCAACNACNGATGGAGATAATCCTGATGGTTTAGATGGTGGGGATGCACTAGATGTTATTACATCTGGCAATAACGTAAGTGTAAATGTTCAATCCACTGCGAGAATTTATGGAGGTGGTGGTGGAGGAGAGCATGGTAATGATGGTGCGACAGGACAAGACGGA
>FUFK010057424.1_pt1 | contig 20528 bp, 42 predicted proteins | sample 1021851 | NCBI WGS metagenome assembly FUFK01 (sample SAMEA51879418, study PRJEB19060) | metagenome
AAAGAACTTGAAGATGCAGATGCTCGTAGAGATGCGATGCGAAAGATGACATGGTTCGCATTGATGGGTATGTTACTGTACCCAGCAGGAATTTTAATTACGTCCGTGTTGGGATATGAGGGAACTGCAAAGATTATTGGTGACATCGCACCGACATACTTTGTTGCAATCTCAGCGTTAGTTGCAGCCTATTTTGGTGCAAACGCATATGTAGATAAGAAGAAATAAAATGGCTGAGAGTTTGAACCTAAAAGAATCTGCGAGAGAACTTAGACTTGCAACTGCACAGTTAAGAGATTTTAATCAGTCTGCTGGTGTAGAAATTGCAAAGACAGTTGGTAATGATTTAAAGAAAGGTGTACTTGACCCTTTCACTCAATCTTTCGCACAGATACCAGGCGTTGCAACTCTTGGTTCGGTAGGTAAAACTCTATTTAATAAAACATTTTCTGCAATGAAAGAAAGACGAGAAAGAGAGTTGTTACGACAACAACTTGGTATTTCTAAAAGAGAATTTAAACAACTTGAAGTGCAAAAGAAAGTTACAGATGCACAAAAAAAGTTTGCAGACAATATAAAAAAGGGTGCAGATAATCTTTTAGGTCTTGATACTAAGACTTTTAATTTTGCAGCTGGACGTTTTATTGATGACAAGAAAAAATTTACTACAATAGAAAAAATAGTAGAAAATAATCAGAAAGCGATAGATAAACAACAGAAACAATTTGATAAGTCGGAGTCTTTTAAGTCTAGAGAAGCTGCTGAAGAAGCAAGAAGAGATAGAAAAGAAGAAGAAAGAACAAGTATATTCCTACAAATCGCAGAGGGTATAAAAGGTCTTGCAAAAGGAGCGAATAACGCAGTTAAAAAAACTACGTTTGGTAAAATATTTGATACTCTTTTTGCACCAATAGGTGCTGTCGGTGCAATAATAAGTGGTTTTGTTGGTGCATTTATAACACAAGTCAAAGCAGATTTTGCACCATTGTTCAAAAGGATTGGATTGTTTTTTCGTGGTTTAACTCTAAGATTAGGTAGTGCGATACTTCCACCTTTTAAATTACTATTTGGTGAAAGAGGACTTGCTGGTGGTTTCTTTAAGTTTCTTGGTAATACTATTGATAAAGTAAAAAGTGCGTTTCAAACTACAAAAGATGCACTTAGTAAAAATCTATTCATAAGAACAATTGGTACTTTTGCAGAGAGGTTTGGTAATCTATTAGGTCGTGCTGGAAAAGGTATCTTTGGTTTAGTAAGTTCAGTTATAGGTAGGATTAGAGAGGCTGCAAAAACAGCTGCAAACCTACCAATCATAAAACAAGTTGTTGCATTTGCAAAAGGTTTTGGTGGATTGTTAGGTAGATTACTTGCACCAGTGACCTTACTGATAAGTGCATTTGATGGTGCGAAAGAAGCAGTCGCAACATGGAATGAGGGTGAGGGAAAAAATATCGCATCGAGGGTTATTGATGCAATCGGTGAGGGAGCAGGAGCTGCACTTGGTACATTCTTTGGTTTCTTACCAGACCTCTTAAAAAATGGTGTGTCGTATTTAATCAAAAAGGTTTTCGGTGTTGAAACTGATGAACAAGGAAATGTTAAAGAAGGTCAAGGTATTCCAGGCAAGGTTGTAGAGTTCTTAGATAGTTTTAGTTTTGCTGGTCTAATACAAAAAATAGTATCTGCACCATTTAATTTGATTAGTATGATAGTTGGAAGAATTATGGGTTATTTTGACCCAGACAGCGATACTTCTCTTATAGGTGATTTAACATTTTTAAAAGATAAATTTAAAACTATGATTGGTAACTTTTTCAAAAAATTAATTCGTGCTGTTTTACCACCACCAGATTTTTTGACTATAACAATACCAAAGATAGATTTACCAGTTTTTGGTGAAGTTGGTGGAGGAACTTATAATCTTAATCCTATACCAGCAGATGTGTACAGATTCGCTGGATTAAACCCAAAAACGGGCGAGGCTGACGTACAAAAATCCACACAAGATATAATTGATTTGGGTAGAGCAGGATTACAAGATGAATTCTTCAAGGCGCAGAGAGAAAAAGATGTTGAAACTATGGAGAGATTAATCAGAGAAGCCAGAGAAGAAAGAGAAAATAATACAGTCATTAATCAAATCTATAATCAACAAAACCAAAGTCAGAATTCAAGTAATAACACAATCATGAGTGAAGGTATAACAGATGTAGGTGGCCCGCCTGGAGCTATAACTGCATTTGGGCCAAGTTAGTGATTATCTAACTCATACTTCTTTCTGATATTGTTTTGAATTCTTTGATTTATTTTTACAACCACTACGATTAATCCTAGACATACCCATACCGTATTATATGCATCCCAAGGAACAAACATATAATAGTAGAAGTCTACCATCTTGGGTTTATAAGTCCTCTGGTTTCTAGGAATACATATGCAAAAAATCCAATAAATCCTACAACAATCACGATTAAAAATGTGAGTGCAACCATCTCTAATATTTTACGTCTACGTTCCTCTTGGTCGTAAATTAACTTCTGACGTTTTTTACGAATGTCTGCTTCTGTCTGTAAAAGTTCTTGCCATGCACTTGGGCCTCTAGTAAAAGATATTATCTGTTTCAACTCTTCTCTCATATCTTCTGCTTTTTTCTTCGCCATGAGTGTTTGCAACGCCTCCTCTTCCACCGAACCAGCTGCAAAAAGTTTTTTGAACAGTGGTGGTTTTCTGTTGTACTCTTCTGATTTTTTGATATCTGAAACTGCACCCATCCATCTGGATAAGTCTCCTGCCATACCTTCAATATCTCGGCCTGCGGCGAAACCAGATTTAATTGCATTGAAGGCGGCAGTTGCAGTTGCAACCGCTGTTACTGGGTCAATCATTATTCTACCTCTCTCACTTAGGTATCACACCATAGGTTACTACTATTTATAAGAAATAAAAAAAGGGAGTAGAAATTAATCTACTCCCTTCCCCCTAACCTTACCGTAGGTTTGGACGGACGTATTAAGGCGTCACCCTATTCATTCGCAAGTTTTTGGAAGTACGACATAGTGTCATCATCTTCCTCTACACTTGGAATGTTCGGTTGAGGTTCTGATTTGAACTGTGGTGTTTCCACAACATCTTCATCTACCATAGAAGCCGCAGTTGCAGTAACAGTTCCAGAGAGAACATCATCAAGACGTTTCTTCAACTCGTCATATGATTTGAAGTTAGTCGGTGCATGGAACTCTTGTAATGAATACTGAGTTTTCCATATTGCGTCAAGTTTCTCGTCACTGTCTGCAAGAGCAGTCACACTATCAAAATCAGATTTATCATAGTTCCAGAAACCATCAACCTTGCGAATCTTCAGTTTGAAGTTCGCACCTTCCCAGAAATCAAATGGATTGATTGGTGTTTCACCTTCAAATTCTGGTTGCATCGCTGCCATAATCTTATCAAAGATTTTCTTACCATAACGAAATAGAAACACTTTCCCTTCATTTTCTGGGTGTTTGGGGTCAGATACTACATAAATGTTTGAGTAGTATTCCAACTTTCTTTTCTGCTTTCTCGCAGTTTCTTTGTCACTTTCAAGACCAGTGTTCCACAATGAGGTATTGTGTTCTGAAACTGGGTCTGTCTTGTTTACAGTGGTCAAAGAATTCTCAATGTACCATTTACCAGTAGGGCCTTGAAATGCGTGTTTGAACATTTTAATCCAAGGTAACTCTTCACCATCTGGTGCAGGCAAAAAACGAATAATCGCTTGACCAGTACCAGATTTATCCAGTTCTGGTTTCCACAATCTTTCGTCTATATAAGACTTACTTTCTTGAGGGGCACTTTCAGATTGAACTTGTGCAAGTAGTTTGTCCAAAGTATTGGACTTTCTTAGAGTAGTAATAGACATATTATTCTCCTATGTTAATATATGTTATCGTATGTTAAAGTATTCTCACGTTTTCATAATATAATAGTATTTATAGTATCACAACTTGACGCATTTGTCAAGTCATCTTTCTTAATTCCACCCACGAATATGGGAAGAATTCTGCACCAAATCTATCTATCTGGTATGCGATTTGTCTTGTTTCCCATTGTGTGTCCTCTTGACATCTAAGATTACACACTCTTGCGAAAGCCATTAACGTACCAGACCAATACCATTCAGTGTACATATTTTGTGGTAAAACCATTCTCGCTAATTCTGGTGCAACTCGTTCTCGTAACAAGTTATGGTATGTTTGTTTTACATACTGCATTGTTCCAGATATATCATACTCAACGGTCTTATGACTAGAACCTTGTTTTATACCCCCCTCTGGACGCAATCTCCAGTTTTTAGGAATATAAAACTCTGGTTCATTTTCAACGTATCTCCTAGATACTTCGTTCCATACCAAACCGACTTGGTGTTTAACTAATTGTCTTGCAACAAAGATTGGTGCCTTAATATGAAACTGCATACTGCAATGTCCAAAAGGACTCCAGTGATTATGTTTTGCAAGATAACTAATTAATCTTTCGTCTGAGTGTTTTAGTATTCCTTCAGTTTGACCACCTTCTGGAATAGTATCCCACTCAGACTCTTTTGCAAATGATACACGAGCTGCATTTACAATCGTTAGGTCAGAACCCATTCTGTCCATGAGTTTAACTCGCATTACCTCTCCTAACATATTCCTCACCTTCTCTTTGTGCTTCGGTAAGACTATCTCTGGTAAGGAACGCAGATAGTACACCATTGTTGTAAAGTTCGGTATGATACTTTACTGGGTCTGCAAGCAAAGTAAACGCAGGCCCCTTGTCGGACTTAGGTATAAGATACTTTGCTTGATAGACTTTATAGGTTTTATTGGACACGATTAAACCTCTTGTACGGTTTCTTAAATGGTGTCTTTGTTGCAAGGTCTTTCACCCTTGTTGAGAACTCCTCGTTAGACTTAACGAGTTCTGCATTATCGTACTCTAGTTTACGAATACTCTGTTTGAGTTCATCAACCTTTGCACGATAAAAGTCACGTTCTTTCATAACTGATAGAATTTCACTTTCCATCAAATGACTCCTTTATTGTTTGCATTGTTACCACTCTACATGATTCTTTATCAAAAGTCAAGACCCCCAGATAGTCTTTGATTAGTTTTTCTTTCTGAGGCCATACATACTTTTCATCTATGTCATCATTCCAATATTTACAATAATTCAATAGTTCTTCAAGGATACACATTGTCTCAAGACTAACCTTTTTTGCAAGGTGTTGTTTTAATAACAAAGGGTGTTGTCCTTCTTCGACATAGAATATATCATCAAACTTTTTTGCGTTTACAAACATTTGTGATAATTCATTTCGGTATGTATACTTTAGACTTTCTACTCTCTTTCTATAATCCAAATGATTTTGTTCGTTGAAGTTACCAACCCAGCCTTTTGGATTGACGATAAAATTAGAAACAAAAAATTCTTTCGTATTATGGGGAGTTAAGTATTTCCTTGCTACTCTCGCAAAGAATGGTTTATCTTTTCTTTTAAGATAGGAGTCAACAGTAACTTTTGCTTTACCGTTGTATTTGTTATAATCATATTCACTATTGAAGTGTAGTTTTAGTGCATGATATATTTTGTATGCATCATACGCTTCCATTTTATTTTCCATAATCAAATTGGTAGTTGTGCAACTTTTGGTAGGAAGTTAAGATTTCTTGCATCAACCTCTACCTTCTCTTTTAATGACTTTGTGATAAGTGGTTTAACCATCTCTGGTTCTAGTTGGTATTTCTCACAATAATCTAATAATGCATCTAGATACGTCATGTCAAATTCTTTCACCTTTTTCTCTATTGCAATAGAGAACTTTTTAGGTGTCATTAGTTTTTCGTTTACTTCGTTATCCATTTATATAGCACCATTGTTAATTGAAAATGATATACTATACCTTTTTGTCTTCTTTGTCAAGGGTGTAACCATATGTAACATCCATACTGGAAATAGAATAAGTAAACTCTCTCTTGGTTTGATAGAACATTCTGTTCCATAAAACTCTAATGAATTATGTTTTGTTCTTACTAACCCTTTTGTAGTTTTTGCTGGGTCAAAGAGAACTAACATTCCATCTACATTACTTGGATAACCAGAGTAAAATGTATCATCTTCATCCCATTCGTCTAAATTTTCTATCTCTTCTAATCCTTGTGGATAGTATACACCACTCCATAAAGTTCTACCAGTTCCATGTAAATGAGGTCTTGCATATCCACCAACATCAAAGACTACGTTTGCCCAAAGTCCAGTTGCCTCAGACGCCATAACATATTCCTCTTTAAAACCACTCTGAACCAAAACTGGTTTTGAAACTCTATCAATAAAATCTCTTAGTATCCTAAAACTCTCATATTGATTCTCAAGACCAGATTTAGATTGCCATGATGACTCATTCTTTTTAAATGTCCTACTACCACCTTTAGTTCTTTTCATGTGGTCTTCGATATCGTCAATCAAATCTTTATTAAGTTGTTTGTTTGAATTACCAAAGTTTGCAAATCCTAATGGACTTGGAAAGATAGGTTTAAACTTTATTTCAGTCATGCTCTCCACCTACGTCATTAGGGTCAGTTTCAATTTTCTTACCATTATACCATAAACTTCTACTACGACTAGGCGTGTGATATCCTTTTTTAATAAAGAATGTTGGATTACGTTTTGCAGTTTCAAATGTCATAACCGTTATGACTATAGCTGCAAGTATAAACGTATGTGCGATTGCAGTAAATCCAAAAAATGTGATACTTCCTATCCATAATGAAAATGACGTACACCATGTCCATGCAAGAATTTGAAGTATCATGTGTCTTGTCATGTTATCTGGAATATGTCTTAGTGGATTTTTATCAGCGTTCATAACACCGTTCCAACTATCGTAAATAAATTCTTGCATAATATCTCCTTAAACTAATAGTGCATCGGTAGGACTTGGGTACACCTACAACTGAAGACCCAAGATACCATCTTTCAAAATCTCCAGAACCTAGTTCCAATCGGTAGATTGATGTGACACAACGCATTTCTGCAACCATGCCTGAGTACCACCTCTAACTAGTCAAGTTCGAAACTCTTGGTGAGAATCTCTTCCTTGCACGATGCGATTTCACTCGTCAGTGAAAACCTTAAAATTCGTGGTGATGTTTCTGTTTCCAAGTACACCACCAAAACTCAGTTTAATTAGGCCGCAAGGGCGTAATCAACAGGCGCAAAATCATCATTTGCATTTAGTTTAATGACCATTAACGGAGTCATCCGATAGTTCTACTCTCCTCTATCTACGTCAGTCGAACCTATTTCACCCCCATCGTAACTACTCTCATGCAGTGATACACTATCTCATCTAAGAGTAGTTATGGTGGAGGTGATGGGTACTGCCCCCATGTCCTGCCCGTCCTTCGATTTGTATCAACAAACTATGTTCTATTTATACCATAAAAAATTCTAGTTGTCAAGTTTTACCTTTGACCTATTTGCAATGTGTTCCTCTGCAATATCTTCTTTAGATTGTCCATGATAACGTACTGCATGATGATTATCTACTAACAGTTGGTTAATATTATGTTCACCCCCATACCAGAGTTCACCAAGTATTCTACCATACTTACCTTTACCATCTTTAAACGTCTTGAGTGTTAAGTCACCAGCGTTTGTCCACTTAGTTAAAAATGCAGATGCAGCCTTACCATAAACCTTTTCCTCGTCATCAGATGTTCGTGATTCTGGTGTATCAATACCATACATTCGGATACGTTGTTTTCGTAACCAGACACCGAACCCCAAGTCAATATCCACATCAACTGTATCACCATCAACAACTCTTACCATTTTACATTTATATTCGTACATTTAATTCCCCAAAGATGTATTTATCTTCTGTTCTGGTGGTTTATTGAATTTAAACTTCTGACCACCAGCAATGACACACATGGTATATTCATTTAACATCTCAACAACACTAAAAGTTCCAGTTTCTAAATTTACCGATATGATAACATTTGTCTTAATGAAAGTTTTACCATCTTGTGATGGTGCTGTTCCTTCACCTTGAAAGTAAGGTAATTCACCTAATACGTTTCCTAAAACATCTTTTACTCTTTCTGGAGTTGTGCAAGTAACTGGTTTCTGCGAGTTGTAATTAAACTTCTCACGTTCTGCATATGCACTTGTTGTGAGAACAAAGAATAATGTAAGAACGCTAAATATCCTCTTCATTTTTATTCCCCTCTCCAGACGTTAGTTGCCCTACTTGTTTCATTATGTCTTCATTGATACAATTAATTTTTGTAGGTAAAACTTTCCTATCGTATGCATCAATCGACTTATTAAATAATCTCAATTGATTATTCCTTGCAAAAGTCATGCATTGTTCCCTATCTGCAAATTCCATGAATGGAATATATAACGGTGTTTCTGGTTGTCCTACAGAATTAAGCTGCTGTGTCATTATTATTATTATGAACCACTTCATTTTCTTCTCTTTCCCAATGTTCAGTGAAATCGTCAATAGTCTCCACAAGTAACGGAAGATAGTCATTTTTAGTTTTTACAAACTCTTGAACAACACCGTCTTCGGTTACAACTAGGATAACAATCTGATTGATTTCGTTTCCAGTTCTTTCTTCAAACATTTCTGCGTATGCAGACGCCTGAATATAGTAGGACTCATTCCAGTCATCGTTACGTTCTTTAGTGGATGTTTTGAAATCTACAATAGATGGGATACCATTATACTCTGCGATACAATCTACTCGTCCTGCTACCTTATATTTATCAGAGTATAACCCACACTCTTGTGCAAAGATGTTATTCACTTTTTGCATGAGTACTGGTTTAATCTGACCAAACAGCACATAAGGTAAGAAATTCTTTTTATGCACTTCATCATCAAAGTTATTGTTAAGGAAGTCCTCACACATATGATGGACTTTAGTACCTCTATGAGCGGCAGTTCTTGCAACATAGTTTGCAACGTCTTCACCAACTCTTTTTCTCCACTCCATAAGACCTTGCATCTTGCGTCTTTGCAAAACGGTAGTAATAGAGGGATACAACTTCCCCTCTGGAGTTAGATAAAATCTTTTACGATTAACATTCTTAGTTGAGAGTTCTGGTAACTCTACTGGTTTGTGTGTAAACATTATATATCCTCACTAGGTAAATTTTTACCATACTAACACAACTCACTTCAAAAGTCAAGTTATACTATAAGCTCAAAATGTGGGCCATCAATAAATGGGCGTCTTCCATCTGCTCGTCTTTTGTCAATATAACGATTCATATGAAATTCTGCATTTCCTTTATAAAAACGAATATCACCTTCTGACCATGCAGCTCCCCATTTTACTGCAACACCCTTTTCGATTGCAGCCTGTTTGAACGCATCACAGATATCATCATAGACATTTATTTCCCAGACAACATCTGAACCATCATAAGCAACAACATCTACTGCATGAGAGTATCCAGTATCTTGAATCAAATGTTTACTTTTCATGGTCTGTGACCGCCCAGAGGCAACAAGCTTTTCTTGTTCTGCCTTGGTTCTTACCCCATATGTGACTCCAAAGTCTACTTTCGTCAGTTCGATAGCACGTTCTACAACTGCGACCATATCTGGGTGTACACCCTTTAATTTATTTTTACTTCTGGTAGATAATTTAAAAGCCATTATTTTCCTTGTCCTCTATATTGTTTATAACTTCGTCTTTTATGTTTATTCATTGTGGAAGTTATAGGTTTTTTTCCTTGTGAAGTACCCTTTTTTACTGGTTCGTGTACTGCAACTGTTCTAAACATTTTTGCCATTATGTATTCATTCCCTTTTTAGTCTTTGCGATTAAATAACTTCTAACCAGACCAGACCTAACAATATCACCTATGTTAAATTCTACTGACTTGAACTCATCCATATCATCAATAATACTTAGGAACTTTCCAAATCCTTCTCTATCACCACTCTTTACTAAATCTGATTGAAAGAAATCACCAGAGTAGATTATCTTACTCTCTTGACCAATACGAGTCATAATTGTATCTAATTCATGAAAGTTCATATTCTGACACTCATCTACAATTACGATACAATTATCTAATGTGATACCTCGCAAGTATGATGTAGTCAAAAACATAATAGAACCTTGTGCTTTTAGTCTATCATATAATAGATTGAACGCTTGGTCACTAGGTTGTTCAAACATAAATTGCACCATGTTCTGATATGGTATTTGATACAATGCAGTTTTATCTTCTTCATCGCCTGGGAGAAATCCAATCTCTCTAGTCGGAACAGCACTACGAATAATATAGACACACTCATATGGAGATGATGGGTCTAATACCTCTTCTAGTGCAAGAAATAATGATATGAAAGTTTTTCCAGTTCCAGCTGCACCATGCAAGAATAGATTTTTCTTATTCTTTTTATATGCGTCAAAAACTGCTGTTTGATTATCTGTGATAGGTTTGATTGCAACTAAGTCATCAATTTTTACATCTTGTTTTTTTGCCATTATAACACCTTATGTTTTTTCAATACGTTTCTAGTATTTATATTCTTTGCAGTATCCTTACCATATCGTGATGCAAGAGGAGAGCCTGGGTGTGCTTCTGCAATCCTAGACATATTCTCTTTCCAACCACTATCGTTTTTAATTCTGTCACCATGTCCACCAACAATAGATACCATTGACGGTAGTTGTTGAATGTGTGGATTTTGTTCTAAGAACTTTTCTCGTTCTGATATTGTGAGTAGTTCTTCCCACTCTTCACCAGTTTCGGTGTTTTTAAAACTATAACTTGGCATCTATTTTCTTCTTTAATTTATCAATCTCCTCTGCTTGTTCTTTAATACGCATCATTAAGAGATGATTAGTTTTTTGCATTTCTGCAATTTCTTTACGAAATAAATCCTCTTTTGACATATGAGGTTTTTCTATCCATCCAGATAAGTTACCTTTGGTAACATCATCCATAGGGTCATCTTGTTCCATATCTTTCCTCTCTTGTCTCATCATCCAGAGTATCCAATCATAGTATCTTTCTGGTTCTGGGTCATGAACCAATTCGGTATCGGACGTTCTTTCCATGTCGCAAATCTCCTTTTCGCAGTCCTATAAAAGTTTCGATACGCCTGTACTGTATCACCTTCGACCATACACTCTGGAAAAGCCTGCATTGCTTGTGGNACTGGAGTGTGACCCATTACACAAGACGGCATATTCTTCGGTGGTTCTCGTAACAACCACCAGTTATCCTTCGCACCATGTTCTTTTCCATACCTATATGTATACTCGTCACAAATCAACTTATAATAGGTAAACATTACTGCATAGTTTTCTCTACACATTCTAACCCAAATGTTTGTTGGGTGATTTACATGACCAGCAAGATAAAGAGCCTTGTCCATCTTTCTATCTTTGAGTTTCCATCTTTTTATCTTGTGACCTCTTGCAGTTTTATCATAGTACATCTCACCATCAAGAACCCTGTGTGCAGTACTTAACATTTGTTTGTACTCTGTGGGCATCTTGACAATATGTTTATCACAATGATATTCAATAGACTTGAATGGGTCTTCATCTAACCAAAATAAATTCATAATGATTTAATCCTATTTAATAATTCAACCACTTTATCAGATGTCAAATGTCCTATGACATCTTCTGTTATTGGTGTACTGTAACACAAATCGCCTGTGGAGTCAAGGACAGCAAGTTCGTACAATCCTTTATTACCACCATAAGACCCACTGTGACAAATAACAGAGGCACCATATCCATTATCAAATTTATATTCATATCCTACTCCATCTAGTAAATTGTATTTTTTATTATAATCACTTAACATCATTTTTCCCATCTATAAAATATATGTTTTTCAATTCGTGTTGTTCTTTTCTTAGTTTTTGCCCATGCTGGTTTCACATAAGTTGCATGGTAATGAGTTGCACCCTCTGTGACATCTAATTGTATTTTATTGTAATAAACTAAAAATGCAACATCTTGTGCTTTTCTCCACGCCTTTTCATTCTTAGGAACATCGCTTTTACCATCGCAGTACCAGCTAAATTGGCATCTGTGTTTTATTGGATATTCTTTTTCTGGGTCTTCCCAAGACGGACGAGTTGGGCCTTGTTTAACTACTTCACAAACAGTGTTGGGAAATCTACTATCCTCAACTCTGTTCATGACTACTTGTGCTGTTGCAATCTGACCTACCGTGGATTGATTTTTCGCCTCATGGTAGGTGTTGAGTGCAAGACATATAAATGCAGTTTCTAAAATCATGCAGACTTCTCGACCATAAATGCGTCAAGATATTCTGGATTAGATGTTTGCAAAGTATATGCACCACCAAAATACTTATCAAATGTTTTTAGAAGATTGATGTAATCACCAGACTTCATTTCATTCAAAATACTATCTTGTGTTTTTTTATCGAAACCACTTTTTCTCATGGTTTGTCCAGCGATACCCAAGAGAACAAATGCGTTCCCTTGTGAACCATCAAGGTCTATTACTGTAGTACCTTGTCTACCTTTTGCAACTACTGACATTATGCAGCCTCCTTTTCTAATGTTTCAAAACCAAAACTTGCAACAACATTTCTAACACCACTCTCGTCTTCTATGATGTCACCAACACTAACTGAATACATAGGAGATAATCTCTGTATGTTTTCTTCTGGGCCGATGTTACCATACTCAAATACTTTATCAAGACTTGGTGCAGTAATATTTGAAACGTGTGTGTAATAACCTTTGTCAAACGCTTCTTGTGCGATAGATTTAGTATCAGACTTCATTAAACCCATATCAAGTTTCAGTGTTTGTTTCTCAACTGAATCATGACCTTTTGCATTAACCATGTCATACTCTGCATCGGTTAAATGTATTTGATAAACTTTATATTTCATCACTCTCTCCATTAATATAATTTAGTTCCATTTTCTGCAGCCTTTTGTATCTCAAAAGATTCTGCTTGTTCATTCAGATGTTTCTCGTATAACTTTTCTTGAACCATCTGTTCTAGTGTTATCATGTTACTTACACTAGTTGCAAGGTCAGGCCACTTTGTAACAAGTGTCTTAACGAATATGTCTCGTTCTTGAATATCCATTCTTGCAATATTCTCTACTGTATCTTCTACTGTTGTATCTTCTGATACAATCTGCCCATTACCAATATAAATTCCAGTTTTCCAATCTGGTGTAACTTGTGGTGTTTTCATTTTTTTCCTCACTTTTCTTATTTACGAATCATAGTACCATGTTTTGAGAACAAAGTCAAGTCAAATAATATTATTTACCCAAACACTATTCGCAAGACAAGTTTCCATTCTATATGCTTCTTTTTCCCAAGGTAGATTATAATAGTCAGTATTAGGATTTACCTTTCTACCTTTCCAAACAGCAGAACCAGTTTCTACGTCACCATCATTCATTTCTTTTCTTGCATACTGTTTTAGGTGAACCATCTCATGACAGAGATTTGTTACTAGTTCTTTAATACTAACTTTATTATGAAGTTCAATTTCGAATGTTCGATTATTCTCTTCCATCATACAATAACCAAGTGCATCACCATGTAACTTTTTTAATGTAACAGTGATATCAAGCGTTCTGTATCTGGGAAGTAAAACACTTAGTATGTGAGAAATCACATTATGACAGATTTCTCTCTGGGTTCTATTTCCACCAACTACTTCTACTATGTTCATATCGAATCACTCTCTCTCATTTATACTTAATATTACCATGTTTTCATAACATTTGTCAAGTAAATAATAAAAAAAAGATAGGGGGAGAAAGGAAACCCCCTATCTTTGGTGTGATACCTTGTAAGTGAGAGAGAGGAGTTTGGTATCACAACTACTGTTATACACGAATCAACTGTGAAAGTCAAGTCGCCTTAACGTAATTCTCATTCCAACCAAAAGCCTCTTTGACTACATTATCGGATAGTCCTTTGTACTTTTGATGAAGAACTTTGTCTTTTGCAAGACATAAAACTTTTGCTTCATCTTCATGTAAACCCTCTAATAGTTGAACAAACATTTGTTCTTTTCTAAATTGTGGGGTCTTTGCATCTGCACCTTTGATGTAGTGCCATAGTTGTCTATACTCTTGATTGAGTCTAGTATGTTCTGTTCCTTCTGGAACTTCATTCGGTTTGTAGGGAACATCACCTTCGGGCATGACCCACTGAATGTTTGGGTCAAAAGATGATTTGATAATCGCCCTTAGTGCTTCACTATCATTCTCTTTTAGAATTGCAATTTTTTTATCCTTAGTTTTTGCATTATTTACTTTTGTAAGAACTTCTGCAATACTAGGTGTATACGTTTTTACTACCATTAAAAGTCTCCAATATTCTCTGTTAGGTTTCTTAATCTATACTTTACAAAATAATTTAGTAGATTCTTTCTATCCTTATATGGTGTATCAATAAATGTTTGAATACACTTTTCCACTATTTCTTTTGGAATATAATCCAAGTCTATTAAAGTTCTGTTTCTATGATAGTTTCTCATCATGTTCTCATTACAGAAGTCTTCAGGCTCCAAATCAATCCAAGTTTCAAGTTTTCTTTTAGAGATAGGTTTTTGTCGTAACTCATCTACAAAAGTATTATCTGGTGATAAGAAGTTTGGAACACCATCACTCCTATCACCTTGAAGTATATGTGTCTTAATATATGTAGTAGGATTCTCACCATTCATAAATTTCTTTTGTATAGGACTATATTGAGTTACAAAATTATGTTTCTGCAACTGAATAAAATCCTTGTCTCCAGAAAGTATTAGAACCTTCTCATAATTCTTTGGTTCAGATGCAACATGAAATACAACAGATGCAATGATATCATCTGCCTCTGCATTTTCTACCTCTAATACTTTGTATGGAAAATATTCTGTAAGTTCATCACGAATTAGATGCAACGTATCAAAGATAGCATTCCAATCTAATTTTGAACTCTTTCTGTCTTTTCTTCGACTATGTTTATAATTAGGAAATACATCTCTTCTCCAATTAGTCTTGTTATCATAACATAGGACTAATTCACCGAACTCCTCTGTAAATTTAGTTCGATAACTTCTAAGAGAATTTAGAACCATGTGCCTAACAAGGTCTGGTTCTACTGTACTTTTTCCACCAATCTGCACCATCAAGTTTGATAGTGTCACTTGATTCATATCAACTAATATCATCTCCGTTACCATCATCTTTAGGATTTGATTTATTCATCTTATCAATTAAATCTAAATCAACCCTTGTCAAAATTTCTCTATCATCTTTTTCCGTCTTCACAATCATATCCATAAAACCTTGCATGGGATGTCCAAACCCCATCTGACGATAAAGAGCACCTCTCACTGCCTCGTTCAGAAAACTTATATCTCCAATAAATTTATCTTTCTTAATATCGAAACCATTTTCACCCACATTATGAATTAGATTGACCATCAGGCCCTCAACAAGATTATCGCAGAACGCAATATCTTCTTGAACTCTAACTGCATCTAAATCTACAATCTTTGGTGTTTTCTTTCCCTTATAAGTCTTGGGAAACTTTACGACATTATTTGTCAATAACCTAACTCCAGTTTTCTTTTTTCTACTTTCTTTAACCAACGTCTACGACCAGCGGCTTTCGCTTTTCGTTTCTTTTCACCTTTACTTGTAAAATGACTTCTTTCTCTTAGTGTTTGAAAGAACCCATCTTTCATCATTCTCTTTTTAAGAACTCGTAATGCACCATTTACATCTGATACAGTTTCGCCATCTTTGTTCTTTACTTGTCGAACTGATACGGTCATACCACCTAGTTCTTTATTATATTTATCTTTCTTCTGAAAGTTCCTTTTATTATTATATCTCATAATGCTCCTTATACAAAGGGAGAGATAACTAGTACCTCTCCAAGTTTATTATCATTCTAACACAGAGTGACTTAGGAGTCAAGTACACCTTGAACTAAGTCAACTGAATCAAAGTCAAATCCACCAACGTGCCACTCATAATCATCAGTAGGTATATATCCATCTTTCCAATTATATATTGTAGCGGTCACTAACTCATAGTCCTCACCATCTTCGGTAGGAACATCAAATTGTAATGACCATTGTGCATTAACTTTCTCATATGGTGACGCATCAGTATATGTAGGGTCACCAAACTTATTTACTAATTCATCAAATGTTGTTTTGACAACTCCTTGGTAAGAAGTGCCGACAACATCAATAGAATCACACGCAACAAAATTAGACATATGCAACCTCTCCTTTATCAATTCCAACCAACAACTCAAAGAACAAATCTTCCCATTCGTCCTTTTTCTCTTTGACATAATCAAAGGCGTAGATATTATCTTTCGCCCACTTGACAGCATCCATTGCATTATCAAATTCAAACTTAGTAGTTTTGTTACCCAACTTAGGATAAACGATATATTTCACTGTTTTCATAATTTCTCCTTTACAGATAGTTTGACCAAAAATCATTCCAATAGTCTTCGACTTGACCAAAGACATCATCTTCATCTAAGAATGGAACATCTTTTTTCCAGAGTTCCATAGCTCTTGTAGTTGCTTCTGTGATAGTATCTGACTCTTTGATAATCTCTACGACATCATCCCAGAACTTATCTTCACAATCTAAAATGTAACTTGACATTCCCATATTTAACTCCTTTCTAACGAATCACTTACACTATTATAATAACATATTCTCAATATATGTCAACAATTATTTTCCATCTCCTAAGAGTTCATTCATACCTTGGAACACCACATTGTAGGCGTTTACCTCATAGACCCAATTATCAAAGAAATTGTCATCAGTATCTAAACCCTCATCACAATGTTCATTCCAAATTCGGTTCATCTCTTCCATACCAGAAATTAGAGAACCATCTTTTCCTCGACCTTTAATAGTCGATACTGCCTCATCCCAAGACATTTTCATCTTATTAAAACTAGGAATTCTGAACATTTTTATTACCTTTCTCTCAATTACATATACACTGTACCATGTTCTCAGAACAATGTCAAGTAAAAAAGGTAAAAAAAAACCCTTGAAAATCAAGGGTTTAGTATTTTTTTTAAATATTTTTTAGAAGTTTTTTGAACTTTTTCTTGGATTTTCCCATCAATTTGTGTTTTTTCACCGATTTAAGGTTATCTAGCGAATCACCCACAACGACTAATCCAATCATTCCCATTCCAGCATGGGGAGTGCAGAGATATAGATATACACCCTCAGTCTCAAAAGTATAGGAGAATTCTTTACTTAGTTTACTCTTTACTTTTTCTACACCCTCTGGTACAGATACAAATTGAACATTGTGTCCTTTTGATGTAGGCACCCAACTAATCGTGTCACCTACTTCAACTCTAACAAGTTCATCACTATATAACATTCTCTCTTTATCTCTTTTGTTCAACATCTCAATCACTAGAGTTGGTTCTGCAACTTCCTCTGAATGAACTGCTGATAATAACATAGTACACATCATAATCACTACAAAAAATGGTAAATAAAATTTCATATTAATCTTCTCCGTTATCTTCCCAACCCCACTTAACACCAGTTTTCAATTCACTAATTTTCTGGTCATATTCTTGGTTGGTTCTTTCATTCAAATTTGCTAAGTGATAACCAGCATCCCTATCAACGTGCATCATCTCTTGAAATATTCTTTGGTTTGCACTCAACTGTCTTCCTCTTTGTACATTATAAAATATTTTTAAGAAGGAAGATTTCACTGCGTCACATATATGACACGTTCCTTCGTATACGGCTTCTGCCACAGACATTCTATTCTCCTTTATTTTGAAAAAAGATAGTTCAGACTTGAACTATCGGTACTATTTATAACAAGATACCCATTCCAAATTTGCATATCTATTTTTTCTTTTTGGAAATACTCTTTGGTTGGTTTGCTTGTCGCATTAATTCTTCTTCTTTTTTTCTTCTCATCACCTCATCTTGTAATTTATATTTACAGTCCTCTCGCATATCAAGTTGTGATTTAAATATCTTTACCACGTTTGGGTCACGTTCAGATTTATCTATGAACATCTTGATTGCGATATACCCATCACCTCTAAAAAGAAGTTTATCATCTGTGTATACCGTACCTTTACTTCCTTTAAGTTCCAGTACATGATTCTTATAATCATATCTTCTCATTCTTGTGCAGTCCTACAAAATATTCTGCATCAACCACGACCAATGGTTTATGATTATTTCTTTTAATCACAACCACTGGTTCGTAGTCTTTACAATTATCGACTGCTTGAGAATATGATTCCCAGATGTTTAGTTTTTCTTGATTTTTACATTCAACAGAATAAGGGAACTTCTCTCTTGCAGCCCTTGCCATAATCAAATCTTCTCCACCAGCACCCATCGACCTTGACTCGACATCCTCTGGGTGTACTTCTAATTTTTCAATCAATTGGTCACGAACCCATTGTTGGAGTCTGCGACCTTTCGCTTTCGCACTTTGCGTTTTCATACAATTCTTTCATCAGTGTAACTATCTTCATCATCTTTCCATTCACTACATTGGTCTGAAGTTTTAGACCATCTTGCATAATCTTTTTCACATTTTTCACAAATACAATTGTGACATATTATTGCACCTAGACCATCTGAACTTTCTCTTCCAAATAGTCCTACATCTCTTAATGGTAATCCACAATGTGAGTTATGACCACAGTTCTTACATTCCATCATCAGCAGTCACTTCATTACAACATACACACTCACACACTTCACATTCACACATTTCTTTTTTACAACTTTCGTAACAATGGTCATCGTGGTTACAACTTTCGCATATACAGTTATTCGTATTCATCTTCGTAATCCTCTATTATATCTTCCATTTCTTCTTTTATCGTTTCACCACAGAACGGACAAAATCTCTCATTATATAGTCTTTTGTCCATTCCGTGTTTTATTTTAAACTCAGCGTCACATGACTCGCATACAATCAGTTTCATATCTCACAACCACCAGCCGCAGAACAAGCAAGTTCTTGAGAGCCGATAGTCATATCTTGTTTTTCATATTCACCTAGTAGTGACCAATCTACAATCTTCGGCATACTCTTGAGTATCTTTTCGTACTCTTCCTTATCACAATCTTGATAAGGTGCTTGTTTATATGTATGTTCCGAAAATGGTAAGAAACTTACACCACTCATATAGTCAAAGTGTTCATAAACCCATGCACCAACTTCTAACCACTCATGTTCTTTTACAGAGATAGTTACAGATGGTTTATGTTCACACCAGTTCTTCTGATATGTCAACCAGAGTTCTAGTTGTTCAATTGCAGTCATATCTGTTCTGAATACTGCACTCCTATCTACTTTCATAGGAAATGAAAATACTGAAGTATGATTTGGATTCATCACATCATCTTCTACTGGAAAACCAGCGTCTACCATCATTTGTGTCAGTGGGTCTTTCTTATCACCTCTAACTGTACGAATATAATATTCATTATGTCTTGCATGAATACCAGAGGCTGCATCTACAAGTTGTGACACAGTTCCAGATGGTTTTACACAAGTAATCGCAGCTGCCCGATTGATACCAATTTTCTTCGCCCATTTCTTATTGGTTTCTACTGCGTGTTTTCTTAGTTTATTAAGAAGTGCTTCTAGTGCAACATTACCTTGTTTTCCATTTGTAAGGGTGCAATCCATAATACCAGTGAGTGACACACCTAGTAATCTTTCTTCGGAACAATTCTTTCTCCACATATTGGAAACATATTTAAAGTTTACTAGTGTTGATTGGAATGTACCAAGAATCGTTGCAAGTTCTACTTTCTTCAAAAGAGTTTCCTCTGTATCATTTGGTCTGACAACAACCTCTGAAAGATTACAAAACTCTCTATCTCTCAAGATGATTTCAGAACAAGGGTTTGTTCCAAACTCATGACCATCAATAGTTCTTCGACCATTCTTAGATGCCATCTTGTTTGCAGACTCACGATTGAAAATACCTCTTTCACCAGACTTTGAATCGTAGAGTGCTTTCCACTCGTCCATGAAAATACCAATATCTGGTTTCTCTGTGTAACACGCAGAGTTATTTGCAAGTGCTCTTTGTGCGTTCTGTTCCCACCATTGACCAGATTTTGCATGACGCATCCTATCGTCTGATAGATTAGATAAAGATATCAATGCACTTCTACGAACACCACCGACCACAACAATCTCTGCAATCTTACATACGATGTCATGACACTGAAGTGATGATAGTTTTGTACCTTTTGCACTTTGAAAAGTGTTCACGCAAAATGAAAAAAGACTTTCTAGTGGTTCTGGGCCTGATGCACGACCACCAAATGTTTTGAGTGGAGCACCAGCAGGACGCACCTTTGATAAATCCCACTTTGGTATTTGACCGATATACAACATACCGATTAGTTCTTTGAGTGCTTTTGCCCAACCTAGTTTACTATCTGCAACAGTAATCAT
>FUFK010059448.1_pt1 | contig 20521 bp, 25 predicted proteins | sample 1021851 | NCBI WGS metagenome assembly FUFK01 (sample SAMEA51879418, study PRJEB19060) | metagenome
AATAAATGGCGGTCCCTAGGGGAATCGAACCCCTCTTTCATGGATGAAAACCATGTGTCCTAACCGATAGACGAAGGGACCAGAAAGAAGGTCTTTTAGTTGAAAATATTTACATAATCAAGGCTATATTATTTCCTCTTTTTTACTAATNACCTCAAAAGTATTGCTATTTTTATGTGTAACAAGTGTCTCAGAAAAATACTCNTTTCCTNTGATTTCAATACCTTTAACTAAATCTCCATCTGTAATGCCTGTNGCAGAAAAAATTGAGTCACCAGATATAATTTCATTTAACTCATATTTTTTGTCTAAATCTNTTATACCCATTTGTTTGGCTCTTTTAATATCATCACTTTCTTTAAAAATGAATCGTCCTTGAAAAAAACAATTACTAGCATCAAGTGCAGATGCAGCCAACACTCCNTCTGGNCCACCACCTATNCCNATAAACATATCTACACCAAATTTATTATCTGTAACATATAAAGCGCCAGAAACATCTCCATCTGTAATTAATTTTTTATTAACTTTTAAATTATCTAAAGTATCTATTATTTTACTATGTCTCTCACGGCTCAATAAACACACAGTTAAATCACTCAATTTTTTATTCGACGCATCAGCTAAATTTTTCAAATTTTTTTCTAAGGTAAAATCTAAATCTACAGTTCCTTTCTCTATATTTCTACCAACAGCTATTTTTTCCATATATGTCTCTGGAGCGTGAAAAAGATTATTTTTTTCTGCTATTGCTAGAACAGATATTCCTCCAGGAAGATTTTTTGCGACAAAATTAGTACCTTCAACTGGATCAACAGCGATATCAATTTCTGCTCCGTCTTTTGTTCCCAACTTTTCACCTATATAGAGCATAGGTGCTTCATCTAGTTCACCCTCGCCTATTACAACACGTCCATTAATATTAAGATCATTTAATTCAGCTCTCATAATATCAACAGCAGCTTTATCAGCTCCTATTTTATCATTTAGACCCTTGAACTTTGATGCAGCTAAAGCAGCTTTAGATGTAATTCTTCTCATTTTTTCTTTTAGTGATGTATCTAAAGCCATTAGGATTTTATGAAAATTTTCTCACTTGTCTCTATTTTTTTTTCAAATTCTCTTAGTCTTTTATAAACACTTGCAAGTTCAATAATTGTTGGCCAAGCTTTCAAGATGTATTGCATTGATCCTTCCACTCTTCCAAAAGCTCTTATTATTTGCTGCATCACTCCAAGAGTTACTACACCAGCCACTATTGCAGGAGCTAAAAAAACATACGCTGATAAAACGTTTGCTTGTAAATATGCTATTCTCCCAATATTAAAATATAAATATCTAATATAGCTTAAAAAATGAATGTTTCTTACATCATCAAATAATTCTTCAATTGTTTTTGGTCTTACTGTTCCATCATCTTCTGCAATAACTAGTATTTTTCTATAAGCTGCCTCTTTTTTTTGAAGATCATATTCAACACCAACTAATCTTAAGATCAATCCAAGTAAAATTAGAAAAATTGTTCCTCCAACAGACCAAATGAATGCACCTACAATTAAACCATAATCCCAGTCTCCAAAAAAAAATATTGGTATGCCTATGCTTAAGCCAAACAATATAGGTGTGAATTGAACCAAAACCATAATTGCCTCAATTAAGCTTGTACCTAAAGACTCCATAATTCTTGTGAATTTAATTGTGTCCTCTTGTACACGTTGGGATGCTCCTTCTATCAATCGTGCTTTTTCATATACACTGTGATACCACTCAACCATAGCTGTTCTCCATCTGAATAAATAATGAGCTGTAAAGAAACTTATTATTACACCAAGAGATACAGCCATTGCTGCTAATTTTATAAATGACAACAGACTCATCCAATATTCGCTAATTGTGATTGAATTTGGAGCAGCCAAAGCCTTTTGTATCATGTCGTAAAATTCACCGAACCACTCATTTATTTTAACATCAAGTTTTACTTGAACCCAAAGTGAGGATAAAATGATAGCTGAACCTATCCATGACCAAATAAACCAATTTTTCTGTGTAAAGAATCTAAACATTTAATTATTTAGTAAAATTATCAGCATAAGATTTTTTAATTATTTTTCTTATCTTTGGCTCTATAAGTTCAAAGTTAATCTTATTTTTTTTAGCATATTCAATTGCAAGCTCTTTTGTGGAAAATTCTAACTTTAGTTCTGAGTTTGTATCTGTTGAGCTTTCCCAACCCATAAGTGGATTAATGCCAGGCTTTTCTGTTATAAACTCAATGATCCATTTATCAAATTTTTTGATACCTGATTGCATGGCTGTTTTTGAGGGTTTATATATTTTAGCTTTTTTCATAAAGATGGTCGGAGTGGCAGGATTCGAACCTGCGACCCTCTGGTCCCAAACCAGATGCGCTACCAGGCTGCGCTACACTCCGAATGGAGTACTAATACAGTAGAATAATATAATTTCAAAGTATATTAATTTCGAATATTAATAAAAAACTATTTATTTATTATATATTTTAACTTTATGATTATTAGTTGCCCTAAATGTAATACAAGATTTAACATTGATCAAAGCCTTATTCCTGATGATGGCAGATTAATGCAATGTAGTAAATGCATGCATAAATGGCATTTCTTTATTAAAACCAATGATGAAATAATTGAGGATCCACCTAAATCAGAGGATGTAATTATAGAAAATAAAAATCAAGAAAAAAAAATTAATCCATCACAAGAATTTATACCTATTGAAGACGAAACTGTTAAAAATGTATTAAAAAAAGAAAAAAAAGTAATAAATAAAGAAAAAAAAAAAGAACAAAAACTAAAAAAAAAAGACAAACCAATAAATTTATTAAATATGATAATTGTTATAATTATTTCTATAGCAGCATTAATAATTATTATAGATACTTTTAGGATTGAATTATCTAAATATATACCTTTTTTAAATCCAATGCTTGATAGTTTTTACNCAATTATTGCTGACATAAACTCATTTATTANAGATTTAATAAGATAATGATAAATAATATAACTAAACCATTTAGATGGTTTTTTAAATTAGAAGCAGCAAGTGGCTTAGTACTATTATTTAGTGCTATAATTGCTTTAGTAATTAGTAATTCTGAATTATCGAATCTATATTTTAACACTTTAGAAAAGTATTTGTTTATAGGTATAAACAACTTTGGCATTAAGTTATCAGTCTTACATTGGATAAATGATGCTTTGATGGCAATATTTTTCTTCTTTGTAACGTTAGAAATTAAAAGAGAATTTCTCCAGGGTGAACTTTCAAATATAAAACAAGCTATGCTCCCTATTATTGGGGCTGTTGGTGGAATGCTCGTTCCTGCTCTTTTTTATATATTTATTAATTATGGCAATTCTGAAACAATTGTTGGATGGGCAATACCATCAGCAACAGATATTGCATTCTCTCTTGGAGTTTTATCTTTATTAGGTTCAAGAGTACCAATTTCTTTAAAAGTTTTTTTAACAGCTCTTGCAATAATAGATGATTTAGGTGCAATCGTAATAATTGCGTTGTTCTATTCTGGAGATTTAAGCATAAAATATTTATCTTTAATGCTTATAGCATTCATAATNTTGCTAANNTTAAATAAANTNAATGTNAAAAAATTCNTACCATACNTAATNGTAGGTTTATTTNTNTGGGAGTTTACTCATCAATCTGGAATCCATGCAACTATAGCCGGNGTTTTGTTAGCNTGNACANTNCCNCATAGAAAAAAAGANAAAGATTTTTCACTTTTNATNAAATTAGAGCATGCGATTAGCCCATATGTTGCGTTTGGTATTATGCCACTTTTTGCATTCGCAAATGCTGGAGTATCACTTGAGGGTTTAACATTTGCTTCGCTTTTAAATAAAGTTCCGCTTGGCATCTTATTAGGTTTATTTGTAGGAAAACAATTAGGTGTTTTTGTATTTTCTTATATTTCGATAAAACTAAAATTTGCTCAAATGCCTACTAATTCTAATTGGATTAATTTTTATGCAGTTGGAGTATTAACGGGTATTGGTTTTACTATGAGTTTATTTGTTGGGAATCTAGCATTCGTAGATAGTATGCAATATATGGATGGTGTAAAAATTGGGGTCTTGTCAGGTTCATTGCTTTCAACTGTTTTTGGATATTTGTTATTACTTATATTTTCAAAAAATAAATGAAAAAAAAAGTAAATTTTAAGCTAATTTTTATAATAATATTAATAAGTATGTTTAATTTAAAAAGTGTATTTGCAAAATATGATAAAGTATTTTTTGACTTTAAATTAAAGTCGATTTCAGGTGATGAAATAAATTTATCTGATTANAAAGGTAAAACTGTTCTTCTAGTAAATGTAGCTAGCAGATGTGGTTTTACAAAACAATATGATGATTTACAAAAAATTTGGGATACTTATAAAAATAAAGATTTTGTAGTTATAGGAATGCCTTCAAATCAATTTGGTTCACAAGAACCAGGCACAAATGATGAAATTAAAGAATTTTGTGAAGTTAATTTTAATATAACTTTTCCAATGATGGAAAAAACTGACGTTAAAGGAGATAATGCGCATGAAGTTTATAAATGGGCATTTAAAAATCACGGTAAATCAACTATTCCAAAATGGAATTTTCATAAAATACTAATAAATCCAAATGGTAAAATTGAAGATACATTTATGTCTTTTACAAGACCGACCTCGAAAAAAATAATAAATAGTATTGAGAATTTACTTAATTAAATAGCCTTATTAAATTAGGTTCTTTAAGTATATTTGAATCCTTTTTTAACATTTTTATACATTTGTTTGAATTTATCTCTTTACATTTATGAGTGATAATTATGATTGAAGCAGTTTTTCTTTTATTATCTGGGATTTGTATTAGTCTTTGAACAGAAATATTATTTTTAGCTAGTATATTTGTTATGGATGAAAGTACACCTGGTTTATCTTTTACTTCAACTCTTAAATATAAAGAATTTTCATATGAATTATAATTATAACTAATTGATAAATTCCTTTTTTTATTTGATATACCAAATGGAAACTTAATATTACCTCTTAAAATTGATAATAAATCAGACATTAATGCTGATGTGGTTGGCCCTGGTCCTGCCCCCTCACCTTGCATCACGCTTTCACCAACAGGTTTACCCTCTAAAATAACAGCATTCATTACATCAGTTACATTTCCAATATAAGAATCTCTTGAAACTAAACATGGGTGTACACGTTCAAAAATTTTATTATTAATTATCTCTGTAATACCTAATAGTTTAATTCTTAGATTTAATTTTTCAACAATATCAAAATCAGTAGCTTCAATTTTTTCAATTCCTTCCATCAAACTTTGTGATTTTGAAATTTTACANTTNAAAGCTAAAGCAGATAAGATTTTAACTTTTGCCAATGCATCGTAACCNTTAAGGTCAAGTTTTGGATTTCCAGGTTCAGCATAACCTAATTTTTGAGCATTTTTTAAAACATTTTTAAAACTATCTTTTGTTTTCTCCATTTGAGAAAGTATGTAATTACATGTNCCATTTAATATNCCATAAACTTTNGTAATTTTATTTGTTGCCAATCCNTCTTTAATAGTNCTGACAATAGGTATGCCACCTGCAACNGCAGCCTCAAATTCNAGATTNACTTTATTTTTTTCAGCTAAANAAGATAAATAATCACCATGTTTNGAAATTANTGCNTTATTAGGNGTTATNACATGNATTTTATTTTTNANAGCATTTTCTACAATTTTTTTTGACAATCCATCAGCNAAACCTATTGCTTCTATTAAAACATCNANTTTTTTATATTTAATTATATCTAANGGATTTTTATAAAATATTTTTTTNTTTATTTTGAANTTTCGTTTNTTATTTTTATTTTTAGCAGATATAGCAACTATTTGTATTNTTTTTCCTGTTTTAATCTCTATATCTTTTTTCTTTGTTANAAGTTCATTGTATAAATAATTACCAATTTGCCCTAAACCAACAATTGCAATATTAATTTGCCTCATAACTTTATTCCATTAATTTTGGATATTCACTTTTTTTACCATAAATAATTACATTATTTTTAAATTCATCAAATGTTAAATTTTCATCAAAACTTAATGAAGATAGCTCAGTGTCAATTGGTATCTCTTTTTTATTCTCCCAAATACCTGTTTTTGTATCAATAGAACAGTTAGTAACAAAAATTAAAATAATTATTAATTTTAGTAGTTTAAACATTTAAAGCCTCATCTTCCTTAAATCCATAATAGATGTTCATACTTTGGACAGCCTGACCACCACCTCCTTTTATAAGATTATCTATTGCAGATAAAATTATTAATTTATTTTTATTCTTACTATTACAAATAGATATCAAACAATTATTAGTATTTATAACCTCATTTGTGCTTAACAAAGAATTAATTTTTTTAATTTTAACAAATTTACTTTTTTTATAAAATTTACTTAGGTATCGATGTATTTTTTTTGCATCTATATTTTTTTTTAAATCAACATTAATAGTTGTAATAATTCCTCTAAACATTGGTGATAGATGAGGAGTAAAATCAAAATAATTTTTTTTTTTTGTATATAAATCTAATTCCTGTTGAATTTCTGAATTGTGTCTATGATTTGCAATTCCATANGCGCTAAGNGACTCATAAAGNTTTTTATTTTTATATTTNTTATGAACATTACGTCCANCNCCTGAATANCCAGATTTAGANTCTATCACTATGTTTCTATTTGAAATAAANTTTTTTTGAATTAGNGGTGCCAAAGGCAATAAAATGGAAGTNGGATAACATCCAGGTGAAGATATTACTTTTTGATTTTTTAACTGATTTTTTTTTAATTCTGGCAATGAATAAATTGAATCTTTAATTAACTTTTGGGCGCTATGTTTAATTTTATACCATTTAAAATATTCATTTTTATTTTTTAATCTAAAATCTGCTGATAAATCAATGAGTAAGTTTTTGTCTAATAAAAATTTAGACAGTTTTTGAGCTTCACCATTTGGCAGTGCTGAAAAAATAACATCAACCTCTTTCAATAATTTTCTTTGAAATTTTCTTATGATTGGTAATTTTTTTTTAGATAAAGATTTATCATAAAATGAAATATTTTTACCTACAGAACTATTACCACACAGGTATTTGATATGAATTTTTTTATGTCTTGTTAAAATTTTAACTAACTCAATTCCGATATATCCTGTAGATCCGTATACTAAAACATTTAGCTTAGACATAAAACAATATAACAGTTGTAATGTAAAAAGATATTATCTTTTAGAAAATTGAAAACTTCTTCTNGCTTTNGCTCTACCAGGTTTTTTTCTCTCCACAGATCTAGAGTCTCTTGTCGTAAGTTTTTCTTTTCTTAATGTNGGTTTAAGATTTTCATCAAATTGAAGGAGAGCTCTTGATATACCGTGAACTAATGCCCCTGCTTGACCAGTATGACCTCCGCCAACAACTTTTGATTTAACATCGTATTCTGTAGATTGATTGATTATATCGAACGGTCTCATGATTTGCATCTTGTGTGATGAGCTTGTGAAATAATCGTCTAATGTTTTCCCATTTACATAAATCTTACCAGTACCTTTCTTTAACCAAACTTTCGCAATAGAAGTTTTTCTTCTTCCGGTCGCATATTTGCTATCTTTGAAATCTAATTTAATTTTTGGTGGTTGATTGGTATTTTCCATTTTAATTTCTGACTACATTTTTACTATTTAATTTTGATAACTCAATTTTTTCTGGATTTTGAGCTTCATGAGGATGATTTGATCCTGCATAAATTTTTAATTTACCTAATTGTTTTTTTGCTAGCGCTCCACCTGGCAACATTCTTTTCACTGCTAATTTTAAAACTTCACCAGGTTTTGTATCGTGTAATTTTTCAGGAGTAGTNTCTTTTATTCCACCAGGATGCCCTGTGTGTCTAAAGTATTTTTTATCTTGAAATTTATTACCAGTAAATTTTATTAAATCTACATTTTTTACTACTACAAAGTCACCATGATCCATGTGTGGTGTGAAAGTAGTTTTGTTTTTACCTCTAATTATCTTTGACACTACGGTAGCAATTCTTCCAACAACCGCATCTGTCGCATCTATCTCAAACCATTTTGATTGAATATCAGCTTTTTTAACAAATTTTGTCATGATGTGCGGGATTAATACTTACAAAAACGTTTATTGTCAATTTATTAGAAGGCAAAAAAGTCTATTATAATCGATATTTTATGCTAGTTTCCGAGTTTCAAAGTCTAATAAAAAATTATAGGAGAATAAATGAGTGATAAAAAAAAAGGTGCTGAGCCTAAAACATATAAATTTGATACTTTAAGCTTACATGCTGGATATCAGCCACATAANAATGCTGGTTCAAGGCAGGTGCCAATTTATCAAACTACCTCATATTTATTCGATGATGTCGATCATGCTGCTGCTCTTTTTAACTTAGAAAGAGGCGGACACATATACAGTAGAATTTCAAATCCAACAGTTGCAGTTCTTGAAGANAGAGTTGCTGCATTAGAAGGTGGCACTGCTGCACTAGCAACTTCGTCTGGCATGAGTGCTATATTTTTAACAATAATGACTTTGTGCCAAGCTGGAGACCATTTAGTAGTATCATCTCAATTATATGGGGGTACTGTAAATTTATTTCGACTTACTCTTCCTAAATTTGGAATCAAATGTACGTTTGTAAAACCAAGAGATACAGAAGGNTTTAAAAAAGCTATTCANNNNAANACNAAAGGNATNTTTGGNGAGNTNGTTGGTAATCCNGGTAATGAATTNATGAATATGCCTGANNTTNCNAANATTGCTCATGAAGCTGGAATACCTTTAATGGTTGATGCTACTTATCAAACACCTTACTTATGTAAGCCAATTGAACATGGAGCTGATATAGTTGTTCATTCATTAACTAAATGGATGGCTGGGCATGGATCATCTATGGCAGGTATATTAGTCGAAGGCGGTAAATTCGATTGGATGCAAAACGATAAATTTCCAACAATGACAACTCCATATGAAGGATATCATGGACTATCATTTGCAGAAGAATTTGGACCTACTGCATTTACAATGAAAGCTAGAGCAGAAGGAATGAGAGATTTTGGTCCATGTTTAAGTCCTCAAAATGCTTGGAATGTTTTACAAGGAATTGAAACTTTATCTGTTAGAATGCAAAAACATTGTTCTAATGCAGAAAAAATGGTTGAATATTTATCTAATCATGAAAGTGTTGCTTGGGTTTCACATCCAAGTGTTCCTGATCATCCTGATCATGAATTAGCAAAAAAATTATTACCTCATGGGAGAGGATCAATGATAGCATTTGGTATTAAAGGAGGAAAAGAAGCTGGCGAAGCATTTATAAATAATGTAAAACTTGCTTCACATTTAGCAAATGTAGGTGATACAAGAACGTTAGTAATACATCCTGCGTCTGCAACACATTCACAAATGGATGAAGCTACTTTAAAATTTGCTGGGTTATCTCATGATATGATTAGATTATCTGTAGGTATTGAGGATATAGATGATATTAAAAATGACTTTGAAGCAGGATTTAGAGCTGCAAGAAAACCAAGATTAGTTTCAAATCAATGAAATTTGAGGTAAATGGTTCAGAGGTCTTTGCCTCTACTGGTGGAAGGCCTTTTGACAAAAATAAACCTCTAATAATTTTTGTCCATGGTAGTGGTTTAACTCATATGACATGGGTTTTACAAACTAGGTATTTTGCTTTTCACGGATACAGTGTTTTAGCACTGGATATGCCTGGACATGGCTTATCTGGTGGAGAAAGTTTAAAATCAATTGAAGATATGGCAGATTGGGTGAGCGATGTGATAGATTCAGTTGGTTATAAAGAGGCATCTTTGGTGGGTCATTCACAGGGATGCTTAGTGACAATGGAATGTGCTTCAAGATATCCTGAAAAGATTAAAACATTAAGTTTAATGGGAGGTGCTGGAGCAATACCTATGAATCCAGAATTATTGTCACTTGCTGAAAACAATAACCCAAAAGCAGTTGATTTAATGATGGATTGGGCTCATGGCCCAGCTGGACACTTTGGTGGTCATCCTGTTCCTGGACTGTATCATATTAATACAGGTGGTATGTTAGCAAAATCAAGAACAATTAAAAATACTCTTGGAGTAGATTTTAGAGCTTGTGATAATTATAAAAATGGTTTCGAAGCCGCAAAACAAATAAAAATACCTACTCTATCTATTCTTGCAACAGGAGACAAAATGTGCCCTGTTAAAGAGGGAAAAAAATTAGCCGACTTAATAGATAACAGTCGCGTCGAAATTATTGATAACTGTGGTCATATGATGCTTCTTGAGGAGGCAGATAGAGTATTAAAGGTGCTTAAACAATTCATATTAGAACATTATCCAGCAAAAAAATTAAACTAATGAAAAAAAATTTTAGATTCTTCGATAATAGGCAAAAATATCTGCTATTTGTAACAACTACTAACGAAAAAAATAAAATTTCAGACGCACTCAAACCAATAGTTCAAAATCTAAAACCAAAATTTCCTGCTCTTAAAATATTTGATGCAGGCATGGGAGATGGATCACTGTTAATGAATGTTATGAGGCAGTGTCATCAAAAAATGCCAAACGTTCCTCTTTTAGTAAATACAAAAGAAATTAGCATGGAAGATGTTAGATTAGGCCTTGAGAAACTTCCTGATAGATTTGTTGAACACAAAAATACAGTTTTTGTAATTTCAAATTTAAATTATGTCGAGTCAACATCTCTTAAATCAAATGATGTAAAAAAACAAAAAAAAATGAATTGGAAAATTGTAAAATTAAAAGGTAATTCATCTTTAGATTTCAATATACAGTTAAGAAAACTTAATCAGGAATTTTTAAGCAAAAAATGGCAAATTGAAAGAAATCCTAAGACNGGAAANCCTACGTACAAAGANCCNTCTGTAATTGTAATTTACAGAAAAGATCAAGAATTTTCATTGAAAAATGTTATNCCAAAGAAAAATGATGGAAAAACATATTANGATTTTATTATTGCCTCACAACCTTANAGATCNAGAATTTCAGCTGAAAAAAAAGTAAANTATGTAATNGATCCAATGATAAAATCTTTAGATAAAAANGGAAAATTAGTTGTTGTACANGCNTGTGGTGGAGATCCCGGAAANCAAATAGTAAAAAAAATATGGCCTAAAGAAAAGCCATTCCCATCNCTNCANGATTCTATTGTAAAATATATTAAAAATAATACTGATAAAGAATTTTTAAGAGACNTAAAATTTCATAAAAAACAAAAAATTAAATATATNTTGAGAGCTCTACCAAATGAAATATCAGGAGGTATTGCAACCTCGCTTATATTTTCTGCTTGGAATGCTGCAGTTTATGTTAATCAAATATCAGATGANCAAATTATGAGAGCAGAAAGACAAAAAAATTATCAAAAAATNGTTCAACAAATTGTNAATAAGTATNAGGGAATATATTTTAACAACGAANTNTTTGTNATTGAAAAAAAATAAATAACATAATTTTCTATTATTAATTGAATCATAAAGATAGAATTTTTTATATTTTTAATAAATTCTATTGTTTTCAGGTGGTCTTCACATGTAGGCCAAATTTTATCTTGATTGTAAATTCTCATTACAGTTAAATGGTCGAATTAAGGGGGAAAATATGACAAAATCAAAAAATCCAGAAACAATTGCTCTTCACGGAGGAGATTATAGAAGTGATCCAGCTACAACATCTGTAGCAGTTCCTGTTTACAGAACCACTTCATACCAATTTAATGATACAGATCATGCAGCAAATTTATTTGCATTAAAAGAATTTGGTAACATTTATACAAGAATAATGAATCCAACAAACGATGTTCTTGAAAAAAGAGTTGCAGCATTAGAGGGTGGTTTGGCATCAGTGACAGTGGGATCAGGTCAAGCAGCATCAACATTTGCAATAATGAATGTTTGTCAATCAGGAGACAATTTTATTAGTTCAACNGATTTATATGGAGGAACTGTNAATTTATTTACTCATACNCTNAAAAAANTGGGTATTGAGTGTAGATACGCTGATCCTTCAGATCCAAAAAATTTTGAAAAACTTATAGATGAAAAAACTAGATGTTTTTATGCTGAAACATTACCAAATCCTTATTTNAGAGTTTTTCCAATCAAAGAAGTTTCAGATATTGGAAGAAAACACAATATACCATTAATTATGGATAACACTGCAGCTCCAGTTATTTGTAAACCTTTAGAACATGGTGCAGCTGTAGTAGTTCACTCACTTACTAAATTTATAGGAGGACATGGAACAGTTATTGGNGGTGCATTGGTAGATGGNGGTAATTTTGACTGGACTGCCGATCCAAAAAGACAGCCATTATTTAATGAACCNGATGCAAGTTATGGTGGAGCAAAATGGGGNGAGGTTGTACCTCAATTAACNGGTGCAAACGTATCATTTGCTGTAAGGGCAAGAGTATGTTTGTTAAGAGATTTAGGCGCACCTTTAGCTCCTGATAATGCTTGGGGAATTATTCAAGGACTTGAAACTGCACCTTTAAGAATGAAACAGCATTGTTCAAATGCTCAGAAGGTTGTTGATTTTTTAACAAAACATAAAAGTGTTGAGAGAGTTATTTACCCTACTCTTCATAAAGGTGAAATTGCTGAGAGATCTAAGAAGTACTTAAAAGGAGGCAATGGAGCATTAGTTGGTATTGAAGTAAAAGGTGGAGTTGAGGCTGGTAAAAAATTCATCGAAGCTCTTAAAATGTTTTATCATGTAGCAAATATTGGTGATGCAAGAAGTTTAGCAATTCATCCTGCAACAACTACACATAGTCAATTAACAGAGGAAGAATTACTAGCAGCAGGAGTNACACCNGGATATGTTAGACTTTCAATAGGNATNGAACATCCTGATGATATTATNGCTGATTTGGATCAAGCATTAGGTGCCTCGGGCAAACCTAGTTTGAAGGCTGTAAGTTAGATTTTGTATTTATAAAATAAAAATATATACAAGCACTTACTAAGAAAATTGAACTTATTTGGTGTACAGATGCAATATATATCTGTGCACCATATATAACTGTCACAATTCCTAAAATAATCTGAAAAATAAGTAAAATACCTAATACATTTACCGATTTATATAAACCAAACATCTTTGCTTTATAAATTTTATAAACAATAAATAAATAAAAAATTACTATAATGTAAGCTAAGTTTCTGTGAATAAATTGGACTAATGATGGATCGTTAAATGCAGATAATTTAAATAAATTAATTATATTATTATCATCTGGAAAATATGAATTACCCATTAAAGGCCAGGAATTATAAATTTTACCTGCATCCATTCCTGATACAAATGCACCAATAACTATTTGAGTANAAATTAAAATAATAAATAAAAGAGGAATTATAGGATTTAACTTGTTAGATGTGCTTTTAATTTTTATTAATTTTAAATAATTCCATAAAATTAATGATAAAATTAAAAAAGCAATCAATAAATGGACGGACAACCTGTAATGACTTACGTCCACTCTATCGACTAATCCNCTACTTACCATATACCATCCAATAAAACCCTGAAAACATATTAATANGAATATCAAATAATAATGAAGTAAATTTATTAATTTGANTTTAAAAGAAAAATATATCAAAGGAAGTANNAAACATAACCCAATCAATCTTCCAAAAAATCTGTGAAACCATTCCCACCAAAATATTACTTTGAACTCACTTAGAGACATGCTGAAGTTCTGNAGTTGAAATTCAGGAATTCTTTTATAAGCTTCAAAATATTCAATCCAAGTACTCTTACTCACTGGNGGGAAGAAACCTTTAAAAAACTCCCACTCAGTTATAGATAAACCTGANTCTGTTAACCTAGTTAAGCCACCAATAATTATCATTATAGAAACTAANAAAAACATTANTANTAACCATTGAGCAATATAGGGTCTATATTTATTATTAATTTCTATGTACATGCTTATTTAAATATAATATTTATATAGAATTCCAATTGTTGAAATGTCGCCAGAAAATAGAAAAAAATTAAATGCACTTAGAAAAAGGTTAGATATCTTAGACAATAAATTATTAAGTCTAATAAGTATTAGAAGCAATATAGTCAAAGATGTCCTTAGGCTTAAAAATCACAAAAGTGAAATAGTTGATAAAAAAAGAATCGCAAAAATACTTAATAATATAAAAAAAAAATCACTAAAAAAAAAGATCGATCCCAAAATAACAAATCGGATATGGAAAAATATGATTTTCGCATATATCGATTATGAAAGAAGAAACTTTAAAAAAAAATAATTATTTACTGTGTGGTGGAAGTTTTTTTTCAACAAAAACTTCATGTTTTCTAGTAGCAGGATTATATTTCTTTGCCTTTAGTTTTACCTTCGCTTTTTCACCACCAGCAGGTTTTTTTACATAATAGAAAAATGGACTATCTGGTTTAGCTTCTGGAACAAGTCTAACCTTTACGTGTGTTTTTTTNGCCATTCTATTTTTTTATTTCTTTTATNAGTTTAGAAATTTTGTTTAGTTTAGTTTTTAAAATATTTTTTGTGTTTATAGATATATTAACTGTTTCGTCAAGATCTGTTTCATCATTATCTAGTTGCTTTTTAACTCCTTCAATGGTCATGCCCTTGTCTTTTAATAAAAATTTTATATTTTTAATTATTTCTATAGTTTTAACATCATAGTATCTTCTGTTACCTGCTAAAATTTTTGGTTTAATTTGTTTAAATTCCTTTTCCCAATATCTTAGTGTATGTGTTGATAATGATCCATTTTTTGAATTAACTAAATTCAGAATTTCNGCCACTTCACTAATTGTTTTATATGCATCAAAGGTTTTTTTAGTCATTATTTATGTAATTTTTTAATTCTTTTGAAGGTTTGAATAAAACAACTTTTCGTGATGAAATTATTTTAACTTCTTTTGTCTTTGGATTTCTCCCAATACGTTCATTTTTATTTCTTAATGAAAACGTACCAAATTTTGCAATCTTTACTTTTTTGTTTGAAATAAGATTTTTTAATATTATTTGAAAAACATCCTCAAGTAAACTTTCTGAAATTTTTTTTGAAAACCCAATTTGCATATAAATTGAATTAACAATTTGTTTTTTTGTCAGGTTGATTCTCATTGATTAATTTATATTTTCTTTAATTTTATCAATCAATCGTCCTTTTATAACTTTTTCACCAACTTTAAGAGAATTTGCAAATCCAATTGCATCTGTTGATCCATGGCTTTTTATTACTGGCTTGTTCAATCCAAGTAATATAGCGCCATTATATAATCTGGGATCTAGTTTATTTTTGAATTTTTTTAAATTTTTTATATTTAATAAAGATGAAAATTTTCCTATGAAATTTGATGTCATAGATTTTTTAAGTTCAGATGTTATAAAATTCGCTGTGCCTTCTGCTGTTTTCAAGGCAATATTACCAGTAAAACCATCTGTTACTATTACATTTACATCTCCGTCCATAATATGATTTCCTTCAATATAGCCACAAAATTCAAATAAATTATTTTTTTTATCATTTAGAGNTTGGTATGTATTTTTAATAATTGTATTTCCTTTTANTTCTTCAGAGCCAATATTAAGTAACGCCACTTTGGAGATTTCATTTTCAAATAATGATTTATGTAAAGCTGAACCCATTACACTAAAATCAATTAAATTTTTTTCATTACATTCTATGTTTGCTCCTAAATCAAGAACCACATTCATTCCATTTTTATTTGGCCATAGAGCTGATAACGCGGGTTTGTCAATGTTTGTTATCATTTCAAGATTAAGTTTTGCTATAACAAAAAGTGCTCCAGTGTTACCAGCTGAAACTACACAATCGGACTCTCCTTTTTTTAAACTTTCCATTGCGAGCCAAAGACTTGTATCTTTCCCTTTCTTAGCTGCGCCTAAAGCTGTATCTGTATCCTCTATAATTTTCTCTGTGTGAATTATTTTGTATTTATCCGAGTTTATTTTATATTTTTTAATAAGTGGGTTTATTAATTTTTCATTTCCAAAGATTAAATAAAATGAATTGTCTGAGTTTTTAAGGTGATGTGAAATACCTTCTATGGTTTTATCAGGTGAATTTTCACCACCCATTGCGTCGATAGCAATGGTAATATGATCTGTCATAAAAAACTATTCTTTAGGATCTAAAACTTGTCTTCCTTTGTAAAATCCAGTTTTTAAGTCTAAGTGGTGAGATAATCTGTACTCACCAGATTTTTTATCTTCAATTATATTCTTAGATGAAACTTTTATATGAGATCTTCTCATACCAGCTCTAGATTTCGTTGTTTTACGTTTAGGTACAGCCATATTTAAAAATTATGGTTTATTATATCTTTTGTAAAGTTATTTAAAGTATTATTTGAAAGGTATTCATTATATTTTTTATAATAATTCGCGTAAAACTTAATATTTTTATCTAAATTGAATATTTTTCTGAAAAAATTTGCAATATTATCGTCAATTGACATATCAGTGACTTCGATTTTATCAAGTATAGCATAAAACATATTTACGTATTCTTTCATTTTTTTATTAACAGATACATCACCATAACCTATTTCTCTAATAGAAAGTTCAATTTGTCTTACAAAAAAATCGAATAATTCTTGTGATTTTTTTTTATTAATTTCTGATTTAAATTTTTTCAAGAATAATGCAAAGTGAAACATAAGAAACAATAGTCGATCAGAGAATTCATCATTTCTTTCAAGATTTAAGTATAGATTTTTATTTCTAGTTAATTTAATTAAATTGTTGTAAATATTTAAATATTCGGAATTCATATGCGTTTTTTATTATTACTAATTGTTTTTTTTATCACCGCTTGTTCTTCAAATAAAGTATCAAAAAACCACGGTTTTATTTCTTTAGAGAATAAATTAGAAAATATAGAAATTAATAAATCAAATAAAAATGATATCATTGAAGTTATTGGACACCCCTCCTCTATTAGTAAATTCAATTCAAATAAATGGTTCTATATAGAAAGAAAACAAACAAACCAATCGTTATTTAAGTTAGGTATAAAAAAAATTAGTAAAAATAATATTTTAGTTATTGAATTTAATAACAAAGGCTTAGTAAAAAATAAGAAATTGGTTAATCTCAATGATATGAACGATTTAAAATACGTTAAAAAAATCACTACAAAAGAATTTGAACAAGATAATACTATATATAATATATTCTCAAGTTTGCGGGAGAAAGTTAATGCCCCCGCAAGAAATAGAACTAATAAAGACTAATGACCGCCAGCGATTACTGCTAGTAGCAATAAAGCAACAATATTTGTAATTTTAATCATTGGATTTACAGCTGGACCGGCTGTATCTTTGTATGGGTCTCCAACTGTGTCACCTGTGACTGCAGCTTTATGAGCCTCAGATCCTTTACCGCCGAATTTCCCATCTTCNATGTATTTCTTTGCATTATCCCAAGCTCCACCACCTGCTGTCATAGAAACAGCAACAAATAATCCAGTTATAATTACTCCAAGCAGCATTGCTCCAACTGAGGATAAAGCAGCGACTTGACCGCCTATTGGTAAAATTATTATATATAAAACAATTGGAGATAAAACTGGCAACAATGAAGGTATCACCATTTCCTTAATTGCTGCTTTAGTTAATAAATCAACAAGTCTACCATAATCTGGTTTTGCTTTACGTTTCATTATTCCGGGAATTTTTTTAAATTGTCTTCTAACCTCAATTACAACAGCACCACCTGCTCTACCAACTGCTTGCATTCCCATTGAACCAAATAAATATGGAAGCATTCCACCAATTAATAAACCAACAACTACAAATGGATTTGATAAATCAAAAGAGACAACTATTCCCTCTAGCTTTGAACCAGCCTCTTTTGAAAAATACTTAATATCCTCTGTGTATGCAGCAAATAAAACNAAAGCNCCTAAACCAGCAGATCCTATAGCATATCCTTTAGTTACGGCTTTTGTTGTATTACCTACCGCATCTAATGCATCTGTTGTTTTTCTAACATTTTTTGGCAGATTAGACATTTCTGCAATTCCTCCAGCGTTATCTGTAACTGGACCATATGCATCAAGTGCTACAACCATTCCTGCTAATGCAAGCATTGTTGTTACAGCAATAGCNATACCAAATAAACCNGCAATTGCATTTGTTATCAGTATTCCAGCAACAATTATTAATGCTGGTACAGCTGTTGCTTCCATAGAAATAGCTAAACCCTGAATAACATTTGTACCATGACCGGTTGTTGAAGATGCTGCTACAGTCTTAACGGGACGATAATCTGTACCTGTGTAATATTCAGTAATCCATATGAGTAATCCAGTTATAATTAAACCAACAACGCCACAATAATATAAACTCATTCCTGTAAATGTAGTATCGCCAAAGCTATAATTGGCATCTAAACCAATCACATAATCTGTAACAGGATATAATACTACTAAAGATAAAATTGCTGTTGCTATAAAACCTTTATATAAAGCATTCATAACATTTTTTGAATTTCCTAATTTAACAAAGAATGTACCGATAATTGAAGTAATTATACATGCTCCACCGATTGTTAAAGGGTATATCATCATACTAATATCNGATTGAAAAAAAATAGATGATAAAACCATTGTAGCTACNATTGTAACGGCATAAGTCTCAAATAAATCGGCAGCCATACCGGCACAATCACCAACATTATCTCCAACGTTATCTGCAATAACAGCTGGATTTCTTGGATCATCCTCAGGAATACCTGCTTCAACTTTTCCAACTAAATCNGCTCCAACATCNGCTCCTTTTGTAAAAATTCCACCGCCTAATCTTGCAAAGATAGAAATTAATGAAGCACCAAATCCTAAAGCAACTAAAGCATTAACGATTTCTCTTTCATCAACACCAGACTTTAGAAGTATGTAATAATAAACTGCAATTGATAATAAAGCTAAACCAGCAACCAACATACCAGTTATTGCACCAGACTTAAACGCTACTGACAAACCCTCTGCTAAGCCTTTTCTTGAGGCCTCCGCTGTTCTGACGTTAGCTTGTACTGATACAAGCATACCTACATATCCTGCTATTCCAGATAAGGCTGCACCAATTAAATAACCAATNCCCACTAATATTGAAAAAGCGAAACTAATTATTACTAAAACAACTACTCCAACTATAGCTATAGTTTTATATTGTCTATTTAAATATGCTTTTGCCCCAATTTGTATAGCAGAAGCAATTTCTTGCATTTTGCTATTNCCTGCACTTGATTTTAAAATATTTGAACCAGTTACAAATCCATAGACTATAGAGAGTAAACCAGCAAAAATTGTATACAGTAATATTGTTTCGATAGATGAGTTCATAATTTCCTTAAAATTCTTTTGGTTTGTTTTTTAAAATGCGGACATTACAAAAATAAAGCTAAAAGGCAATATTTAACTTATTTAAACTTATGCAAATAACCTTTATTTTTAATACTTTTTAGATAATTTCCATTAGTATTTATAATTTGATTGGGCTTATTCGTAATAGTGCCTATTTTTGTAATTTTTATATTGATTCTTTTAGATAATTTTTTTATTTGCTCAACTTTCTTTAAATGAGATGTAAAAAGTACTTGGTAATCATCACCGTTAGAAACAAAATTTTTCTTTTGAAAATTATTTAACCCTATTAATTTTTGAAGATTTTTAGATATTGGAATATCTTTAATTGATAAAATATATCCTAAATTTTGATTATTAATCATTCTTTCAAGATCTAAGATAAGGCCATCAGATATATCAATAGATGAAGATGCAATTGAAGGCATATATTTGTGTATTTTGAAAGCAATATCAGGGATATAATATTTTTTTATAAAATAATTTTCTAAACTTTTAGTAGATTTAATNTTTTTATTTAAAATTTTTAATCCAGCATAGGCATCACCTATATTACCAGTAACAAAAATCGCATCACCAATATCTGAATTATTTCTTTTTACAATTTTTGTTGCAAAACCAATTACAGTAACTGTGAATGATGTGGTACTAGAATATGTTGTGTCTCCACCACTAANTAATAGTTTATATTTTTTTAATTCTTCTTTTAAAGATTTAACAATTAATAAAAAATTAGGTTGATTAGACAACCTATTATTTATTGAAGCTGATAAAAAAATATATTTAGGTTTAACACCTTTGCAAATTAAATCGGATATAGAGGAACGAATAATTTTTTTTATTATTAAATCTGGTTTTTTAGTATTTTTAAAGTGAATTTTTTCATTATATGTATCTGTTGATACGACAAGACGTTTCTTTTTATCAAAAAAAACATCATCATTTAGCTTTAGAGAACTAGGATTATTAGCGGCTAGATATTTTAAATATTTTGATA
>FUFK010074277.1_pt1 | contig 20521 bp, 20 predicted proteins | sample 1021851 | NCBI WGS metagenome assembly FUFK01 (sample SAMEA51879418, study PRJEB19060) | metagenome
TTTTTTGTTTCCATATTAACTCTTTGTACCCATCTGTATATTTGCCTGAGAGTTTTGCTCCTTCGGCGAGAATTAAATCTCTTTCCAGAGTTAATATGTNACGGTCCTTTTTGCCTGAGAGATTCCTGGGTGGTTGCTCCTTCGGCGCTACGATAATCTGTAGTCTCTCCCGTGGCTNAATAATCTTATATGTATAGAAAAAAGTCAATCAGAAACAATTTTTTTTTGTTTACTCAAAAGCGAGTAAAATTGTAATAAAACTGCAAAAAGTATGATTGCACCCCCTATTAATCCAAATATAGAAGGTCTTTCACTGACAAAAAGGAATGCCCATAAAGGTCCTAAAACAGATTCGGATAACATTATGATTCCCACCATGGCAGAAGGTGTTGTTCTTGCGCCAATAGTTATAAATATAAAACCAAAACCAACTTGAAAAAACCCTGCCAGAAAACCTAAAAAAATATCATTCGGAGAAATCATTATTTTTGGAGATAACAAAAAGCCAATTAAACATGAACTGACACCAGCAACAAACTGAGCTGGCACCATGTCTACAGTGGGAAATTTTCTCACTATCATTATTAGAACAGCAAAAGTAATAGGCATCGTAAAAGCTGCTAAGTTTCCAGATAATTCTCCTGGTGATAATGAATTTCCTACCATTATTAAAACACCTGTCATGGCTAGACAGATAGAAAATAAAGTAGTTAAATTAATTTTTTCTTTGAGAAAAAAGTACCCAAATATCGCAAGAAATAATATTTGAAGTGAGATAATAAAATTAGTGTTTGCAACAGTAGTATTGTACATAGCAAAAACATAACCACAAAAACCAAAAGATAAAATAATTCCTCCAACAAAACCTGGTAATCCAGAATTATAAAAGGACGCTACTATTTTTGTTTTATAACTAATGATTAGAAAAGCTAAAACTGTTAAAGAAAAAAATAAAGATCTCCAAAATAAAATTTGCCACAATGTTGCACCCTCAAAAGATTTTACAATTAATCCTCCAAAACTTAAACTTAAAGCACCTAAAAAAATTAATAATGGACCAGGTAAGTTTCTTATAAAAGTCATTAAATTTGTGAAATTAAATTTTGTGTCTCCAGGTCATATAATTTAAACAATGTTTCTGCATCAGCTAATTCAACTTTTTTAAATTTTATTTTTGAACCAGGGGTTAGTTGAACTAATTTGTCATAATCAGCGCTAATAACAACTCCTATTTTAGGATAACCCCCAATAGTTCCGTGGTCTGAAAGCATAATAATTGGATTTCCGTCTGCTGGTACTTGAATAACACCTTTTATTAAACCTTCTGATTTTATATTTGTATCAACAATATTTTCTATTTTTGGTCCTTCTAATCTCATCCCCATTCGATCTGTTAATTTAGAGACAGTAAATTCTCTTTCGAAAAAGATATTTTTGCCCTCATCAGAAAAATAATCAAAATTTGTACCTTGAATAACTCTTATATTTTCGATTTTTGTATTAATGTAATTTAATTTTTTATCATTTAAATTTTTATTGATCTTTGAAATATATATTTTTTTTCCATCTTCTATTTTTTTTCCGTTATTAGCACCGATATTTGCTTTTGTATTAGTAGAGCAACTTGACCATTGATAATTTAGATCAAGTTGGCCACTAACTGCTAAATATCCATAAACAGATTTGTTCGTTGTAACAATATCTATTTCATCACCATTTTCTAATGTGAAAGATTGATAACAATTTCCCTCTATAACTTTATTTTTTTTCTGAACCATAAATTTAACATCTCCTGAAATCGCAAAATTTATATTATCTCCAAAATACTTTAATAATGGACCCTGATAAGCAAATTCAATTGTTGGTGAATTCAAATCATTACCAACAAGTTTGTTAGAAATTTGAAAATTTCTATTATCCATCGCTCCACTAAANGGAATCCCAATATGATAAAGATTGTTTCTGCCTTGGTCCTGAAATGTAGTGTTTATTCCAGCTCTTTTTATTTCAAAATAATTTTTACTCATTATAATCTTTATATTGATCTTGTGTCATTTGTTCAAAAATGATTGTATCACCTGGATTAATTAAATTTGGTTCACTCTCTTTTGAATTATCGAAAATAATACGTGGTGTGTTTCCAATGATATTCCATCCTCCAGGACTTTCAAACGTATAAACATTAGCGAACTGTTCTGTTAATCCAACTGAACCTTTGGGTACTTTAACTCTTGGAGTCTCTAAACGTTTTACGCGTAGTTCATGATCTAAATCACCCAAAAAAGGCATACCTGCAATGAAGCCGGTCATATAACAAAAAAATTCTTTACTGAAGAATTTTTCATAAATCTTATCACGACTTATTTTTAACTTTTCTTCTAATCTTTTAATATCCAATGCAAATTTTTCATGGCAACAAACAGGTATTTTAATCTTATTACTTACTAATTTGTCTTGATTAATGACTTCTAAATTTTCGATCAATTTTTTTAAAGTTTTAAAATTTTTTTTTCGAAGGTCGAATGAAATAATTAATTTATTATAAGATGGAGTTAAATTATTTATACCATCAATATTTTCTTGTTGAATACTTTTGAAATATTGTATTACTTTAGTATTTATCTCTTTATTCACCTCAGTCCCAAAATCACAATACAAAGCTGCGTCACCAAGATTTGATATATTTTTTATCATGCCATGTTATACTTACAAAATATGACTATGGAAATTAATATAAATTGTGATTTAGGTGAAAAATCAAAACATCACTCAAATAAATATGATCCAGATTTATTAGAAATCGTCAATTCAGCAAATGTTGCTTGTGGTTATCATGCTGGAGATGAAGAAACTATGAATCAAGTAGTTGAAATTTCGAAAAAAAATGGTGTAAGTATTGGTGCGCACCCCTCTTTTAATGATCCAGAAAATTTTGGAAGAGAAAGATTAAATCTATCAGAAAGAGAAATAAAAAAGCTTATAGTTGATCAATATGAAATTTTACAAAAAATAGCGTTAACACACGGAGAAAATGTAACTCATGTTAAACCTCATGGAGCATTAAATAATATGGCTTGTGAAGATATTGAATTGGCAACAATATTAGCCAAGACTATTAAGACAATTAATAAAGACTTAATTTATTTAGTACCTACCGGGTCTAAGATGCAAGAGGCAGCAAAAAAATTAGATATGAAATTTGCTTGCGAAATATTTGCTGACAGAAATTACGAGGATGATGGAAATCTTGTTTCTAGAAAAAAATCACATGCTTTAATTACAAACCCTGAAGAGGCAAAAAAACATGTTTTAAAAATGGTACAATCTCAGGCGCTTAATTGTCACAGTGGAAAGCAAATACCTTGTGAAATCGATTCTGTTTGTATACATGGGGACAACTTTAGTTCTTTAGCTACTGCTAAATCAATTAGATCAAATTTAGTTGAAAATGGATTAGAACTTAAAACTTTAAATAAAATGAAAAAATTTAAATAAATGAAAAAAATAATTTTGTTAATCGCTGCAACTTTTTTACTATCAAGTAACTATGTTTTAGCAGCAGGTAGTGCTTCTTCAGATACAGAGTCTAATTACGACAAAGCTGTAAAAGTGATTAATTTTGCAAAAAAGAATGAGAAAAAAGGTAAAAAAGAAAAAGCTAACTCTCAATATGAAAAAGCTCAAAAACTTTTATTGAAATCTAATAAAGAAAAACCTGGTAAAGCTGATACTCTTAATTATTTAGGTTTCACGACTAGAAAGCTTGGGGATTTTGAAAATGGGGAGAAATATTATCTTCAAGGTTTAGCTATTGATCCAAAACATAAAGGTATTAATGAATATCTTGGCGAATTGTATGTTGCAACTAACAGACATAATCTTGCAGTTGAAAGGCTTGAGGTTTTAAAAGGTTGCAATTGTGAGGAATATGATCAGCTCAAAGCTGTAATAGCTGGTGAAAAATCGAAATATTAATTTATATTTTTAATCATTTGTTCGGGCATCCATAAAGCTATTTCTGGAAAGATTACTACTAATATAACTGCAAGAACCATTAGTAAAAATAATGGAAATGCACTTCTAGCAATATATCCCATATCTTTTTTTGCCATCCCTTGAAGAACAAATAAATTAAAACCAACGGGTGGAGTGATTTGTGCCATCTCAACAACAATGACTAAAAAAATTCCAAACCAAATCATATCAAAACCTGCTTGCCTAATCATTGGTTCAATGATTGCCATAGTTAAAACTACTGCTGAAATACCATCAAGAAACATTCCTAAAATTATATAAAATATCATCAGAACAAAAATCAAAACATATGGAGATAGTTCCATGTTTTGGATCCAGAGAGCCAGATTTCTCGGTAACCCAGTAAATCCCATTGCTAAAGATAAAAATGTTGAGCCTGCTAAAATAAAAGCAATCATACAGGAAGTTTTAGTTGCTCCAAGCAAAGAAGACTTAAAAGTCTTTAATGTCAAACTCTTTTGAAAGTAAGACAATATTAATGCTCCAACAACTCCTAGTGAAGCTGCCTCAGTAGCCGTTGCTATTCCTGTATATATCGATCCAATAACAGCTAATATTAAAATAATCACTGGTAAAAGTTGTTTTGATCTTTTTATTTTTTCTAAAAATGAGTACTCCTCAATAATTTTAGGCATAAATTTTTTATTAATCAACGACCAGATAATTACGTAAGACATAAATATTAGTGCAATCATTATTCCAGGAATAATTCCGGCAATAAATAATTTTGCTATAGACTCTTGAACAGCAACTCCATAAATTATCAATATAATTGATGGTGGTATAAGCAAACCCAGTGTTCCTGAACCTGCTAAACTGCCTAGTAAGATTTTTTCTGGATAATTTCTTTTTCTTAATTCGGGAATAGACATCTTTCCAACTGTTGCAACAGTTGCAGCTGAAGAGCCAGAAATTGCTGCAAATAATGCACACCCAACAACATTAACATGGATTAAACCTCCTGGTAATTTTTGCATCCAAGGAGATAATCCTTTNAATAAATTTTCAGAAAGCTTTGTCCTAAACAAAATCTCACCCATCCAGACGAATAGTGGTAATGCAGTAAGTGTCCAAGANGATGATGTCCCCCATATTGTTGTAGCCATTGCATCGCCAACTGGTCTTGAAGTAAATAACATCATACCAATAGCCGACACACCAATCATACTTAAAGCAACCCAAATTCCAGATCCTAAAAAAAATAATAAAACACTGATAAAGAAAATTGTTAAAANTATTTCNGTCATCTAATGCTTTTTAATTGTTAAAATAAATTGATGAAAAACGCTTATAAAAAAAATTGTTGATCCAATAGCTACACTTGTTTGAGGAATCCAAATCAAAATTTCATCTGCTCCCTCGCTACGTTCTTGAAATTTATATGAAATAATTAACATTTTAATAAAATAAAAAGCTAAATATCCTGAAAAAAAGCTTGCTATACTTAAGCACCAAGTCTCAATAAATTTTTTTTTGGTACCTGATAATTTTTCCAAGAAAAGCGTAATCCTTATATGTCCACCCTCTACAAATGTGTAAGCTAATGCGAAAAAGGAAGCAGCTGCCATGCAATAACCTGAGTATTCTGCAAGACCTCTTATATAAAAACTGAATATTCTTGATGAGATACCAATCAGTATAAAAACTGCTACTAGAATTAAAAAAAAAGCGGCAATATATCCCGAGAATTTATAGAGTTTATTTAAATTTCTATCTAAAGATTTTAGCATAACAATTTAAGGCCACTCAAATTATAAGTGGCCTTAATTTTAAGATTTGAATTATCTATAACTTGATAAGACCGCAGCTCCTCTTGAACCAGCTTTTTCAGACCATTCCTTAGCCATAGTCTGTCCAACTTTTTCAAAGTGAGCTTGCAAAGGTGCATTCACTTTGCCAACAACCATACCAGCGTTAGCTAAAGCTTTTTTGTCACCCACGTTTCCTTGTTTTGATAACTGCCAACCTTTTCTTTCAGCTAAGGCTGCTTGATTCATAACTAGATCTTTGGTCGCTTGATCTAATTTATTCCATGCATCTTTATTTACAATTATCATATTTTTTGGAAACCAAGCTGCAATATCATAGAAATATTTCACACCATTTTCCCAAATTTTTGAATTTTTACCAGTAGTTGGTGATGTGATCATGCTTTCTACTGCTCCGGTAGAAAAGGCTTGGCTAATTTCGGCTGCCTCTATTTTTGTAGGAGCCATTCCTGTTAGCTCAGCGATTCTGATTGTTGCTGAATTATAAGCTCTAAATTTTAGACCTTTTAAATCTTCCACAGAGTTAATTTCTTTTTTACTATATAAGCCTTGGGCTGGCCACGGCACAGCGTAAAGAAACACTAAGCCTTTCTCGTCTAATCCTTTAACAATTTCATCTTTAGAAGCTTTATATAGCTTCATTGCATCAGAGTATGAAGTTGCTAGGAACGGTTGAGAGTCAACCTCTAAAAGTGGATCTTCTTTTCCAAGAGCTGACATAAATCTCTCACCAATCTGAGCTTGACCTGTTCTTACTGCTCTAAAAATTTCTCCACCTTTAAACAAAGAACCACCTGGGTGAGTTACAATTGTTAACTTGCCGCCACTTTTTTCAGTTACATTTTTTGCGAATTCAGCTGCATTTGCAGAATGAAAGTTCCCTGCTCCATAAGCTAGAGCCATGTCCCATTTCTCTGCAATTGCNAGATTAATTGACAAAATTAATGAAACTAAAATAGTTGATAAATATTTTAAGAATTTCATTTGTCCTCCATTTTTATTAANANTATTTCATTATGTATTAAAATAATTTTCAATAAAAAAATAATACTACTTTTAATTGAATTATTTTAAATATTTAATACTATAAGCTCATTTTGTTAGAAGAAGCACTCATATTAGTTCAGATTATTTTTATAGATATAATCTTAGCAGCAGATAATGCAATTATCATTGGCTTAATTGCTGCAAACTTTGCACCAAAACATAGAAGACAAATTATTTTGTGGGGCGTTGCAGGNGCATTAATATTTAAGGTAGTTTTTGCTTTATTTGCAACTTACTTATTTAAATTTTACTTTATCAAAATCTTAGGTGGCTTACTTTTAATTTGGATTGTAAATGATTTAAGAAAAGATCTTTTTGAAATTAAGAAAGTAAAATCACCGACGAAAAAATCAAAAGAACCATCATATATTCAGAGTGTTTACAAAGTCTTGTTTGCAGATATTACAATTAGTTTTGATAACGTCATAGGTGTTGTTGGAGCGGCTAAAGGGAATTTTGGTTTTATGATTTTTGGCCTAGTTTTATCAGTAATTCTGACTGGTGCTATGGCAACATACCTTGCAAGTTATATTCAGAAACATTTATGGATTGCTTATGTTGGCTTAGGTTTTATTCTNCTTGTAGCAATTCAGTTAGTNATTGGGGGACTTGTAGATTTAGAAATTTTATCNATCAATGAACAATTCAAAAAATATTTTTAATATGAATGTTTTTTGGTTGGGTATTTACTAGTTCTTACTTCATAAGCAAATTTTCTTAATCCTGAATTAATATATTTTTTTACATTTGAAAACTTTTTTACAAATTTAATATTAGTTTGATTTAAACCAATTAAATCATCAGTTACTAGGACTTGACCATCACAATAAACAGAGGACCCAATTCCAATAGTTGGAATTTTTAAACTTTTAGTTATTTGTTTAGCTATTGGTGTTTTAATACACTCTAGCACAATTGCAAAAACCCCATTTTTCTGGAGTAACAAAGCATCATTAATTAATTGATTAATTTCTTTAGTGGTTTTTCCTTTAGATTTAAATTTTCCTTTTGCAGATTGAGGTAATAATCCAAGATGACCCATAACTGGAATATTATTTTTTTTTAGAGCCCTAATTTGTTTTATAATTTTTTTTCCCCCTTCTAATTTTACAGCATCACATTTTGTCTCTTTCATTATTTTTTTAGAATTTTTCAAAGCTGAGACACTTGTATCGTAAGTTTTGTATGGCATATCTACAACCATTAAACTTTTTTGAACACCGAGCCTTACACTTTTTGAGTGATTTATCATTTCAGTTAAACTGACACTTCTTGTAGTTTTGTAATTGTACAAAACTGAACCAAGTGAATCTCCTACTAAAACAATATCAACGTACTTATCAATTTCTTCTGCTACATTTTTTGAATAAGCAGTAAGACAAACTATTTTTGCTCTGTTTTTTTTATTTAAAATTTTTTTTATTTTTTTTATCATTCTAGTTCAATTGTGCTTGGTGGCTTAGAAGTTACGTCATAAACTACTCTATTAATACCCCTAATGCTATTAACGATTTTATTTGAAATTTCTTGGATAAATGTTTTTTTAAATTGAAAAAAATCAGCTGTCATACCATCTTCGGAAGTTATAGCCCTGAGCAAACACAGATATTCATATGTTCTATTATCTCCCATTACACCGACTGTTTTTACTGGAAGTAATGCCGCATAAGCTTGCCAAATTTTGTCATATAATTTTTGATCTTTTAAACCCTTAATGAAATAATAATCTGCCTCTTTCAAAATTTTTATTTTTTCTCTAGTTATCATTCCTGGCATTCTTATAGCTAAACCAGGGCCTGGAAAAGGATGCCTAGATATTATTTCTTTACTTAAGTTAAGCTCTAATCCTAATTTTCTTACCTCATCTTTAAATAAAAACTTTAATGGCTCAACAAGACTAAGTTTCATTTTTTTTGGTAATCCTCCTACATTATGATGCGATTTAATTTTAGAGGTTTTACTACCAGTAACAGATTTACTCTCAATTAAGTCAGGGTAAAGGGTCCCTTGTGCTAAATATTTTACTCTTTTAATTTTTTTTGCATAACGTTCAAAAATTTTAATAAATAAATTACCTATAATTTTTCTTTTTTTTTCTGGGTCTGTAATATTCTTTAATTTTCTAATAAATTCATTCTCAGCATTGACATAAATTAAATTAATTCTTAACTTTTTTTTGAATGTTTCTACAACTTGTTTTTCCTCATTTTTTCTAAGAAGACCTGTATTAACAAATATACAATAGAGATTTTTTCCAATTGCTTTATTCAGTAATTGAGCAACAACGCTGCTATCTACCCCGCCTGATAAAGCACAAATCACTCTACTTTTGCCTACTTGTTTTCTAATATCTCTTATCAATTTTTTCTTTTGATCCCTAGAGGACCAATTTCTTTTAATTTTACATATTAAAAAGATGAAATTACTTAAAAGTTTTTTACCATTTTCAGTATGTGTAACTTCAGGATGAAATTGAACTCCATAGAAATTCTTTGATTGATTTTCTACCATGGCAAATTTTGAATTTTGACTTGAGGCAATGACTCTGAAATTTTTAGGTAGTTTTGAGACTTGATCAGCATGGCTCATCCATACTTTTATTGTTTTATTTTTCCTAAAAAAATTTTTAGTGAGAGGGCTGTTTTTTTTCATGTAAATATTTGCTAACCCAAATTCCCTATGTTTTGATTGTTTTACACGGCCTCCATTTAATTTTGATAAAATTTGATGCCCAAAACAAATTCCAAGAACTGGTATATTGTTTTCAATAATATTTTTATCAAAGGAATATCTTTTAATGTCATAAACGTTTAGTGGGCCACCAGATAAAATTATGCCCTTGATAGAATCATCAATATTTTTGTTTCTTATTTTTTTATGACTTACAATTTCAGAAAAAACTCCAAGCTCTCTTATTCTTCTTGCTATTAATTGGGTAAATTGTGAACCAAAATCTATAATTAAAATCTTTTTAAGACTTTGATCAGGACTCATTATTTTTTGGCTCAATATTAGACAGAGTTTCTAAAATATTTTTATTTTCATCACAAAGTTTTTTACAAACTTTACTAAATGTATCAGATAAATCTTTAACTTCAGAATAATTTGATTGTTTTAAGGCTATTTTCATAGACATTAAAATCGCTTCTTCATTATTGGGTTCTATTAAAAGTGTTGCCTCTAAATTTTTTTTTTCGTTTTCTTGATCTTCCTCTAAATTATAAATTTTTGCTAAATATAGATACGCATTAGAGTCTTTTGGATTAAAAACAATAGTTCTCTCAAACATAAATCTTGCATCTTCATATTTTTTTGCATTATAGAAATCTAAACCTTCCTTAAAAAATTTTTCATTTCCCAAACTGAAGTTTAGAAAATTTATAATAATGAAAAAAATGATGGTATAATTAGATAATCTGATCATTAATATTTATTGTCGTTTTTAACTACATCAACGTTATGAACCATACTTTCATAAAATCCTGCTTTTGTTATTTTTACGAATTGCGGTTTAGATCTTAAGTTTTTAATTTGTTTGGATCCAAGATACCCCATTGAGGATCTTAATCCACCAACTAATTTAAAAATTACTTTATCTACATTGCCTTTATATTTCGCCAAACCTTCAACACCTTCAGGTACATATTTAGACAAATCTTTTTGTTTAGATTGAAAGTATCTATCAGCTGATCCTTTGTTCATAGCTCCTACAGAACCCATGCCTCTAAAACTTTTAAAAAATTTTCCATTTCTCTTTATCAATTTCCCAGGTGTTTCATCAGTGCCAGCAAATAGAGAACCAATCATTACTGCATCTGCTCCAGCTGCAAAAGCTTTAGCGAGATCCCCTGAGTATTTTATACCTCCATCAGAAATTATTTTAATATTTTTATTTTTAACTCCTTTTCTCACATTTAATATTGCACTTAATTGAGGTACCCCAATACCAGCAACTAATCTCGTCGTACAAATTGAGCCAGGTCCTATCCCAACTTTTATGATATCTACACCTAATTTTACAAGAAATTTTGCTGCATCTGTTGTTGCAATATTACCAGCACATAACGCAGTTTTTTTATTTTTTATCTTTTTAATTAATTTGATAATTTCAGAAACTTTTTTTGTATGACCATGAGCTGTATCAACAACAACCATATCCAAATTTTCTTTGAGAATTGCTTTGGCTCTTTTAAATTCATCTGGACCAGCTCCAACAGCAGCGCCAACAAGTAAGTTGTGTTTTTTTACTTTTTTAATTTCTTTAATTTGATTCTTTATGTCTAAATTTCTATGAATAATCCCAATTCCACCAGCTTTTGCCATTGCGATGGCCATTTTACTTTCCGTTACAGTATCCATCGCTGATGATAGAAGCGGTATCTTAAGTTTTAAATTTGGTGTTAATTTAATACTTGTGTCAACTTCTGCTGGCAGTATTTCAGAATACTTCGGAACAAGGGTAACATCATCAAAGGTGAGTGCTTCTTTTATAGGATCCATAATGATTTATATATGATTCCTATAAAATTAAAAGAGACTATCTAATTTTTTTACAAATAATAAAACTTTCTTTGGAATCTTTGCGACTTGATTGAGGTTTAAAAACCCTAACTTCTCTAAAAAGTTTTTTCCCTAGTGCGACAATTTCATTAAATGATGATCCCATAAATATTTTAGAAACAAATGAACCATTTTTATTAATAATTTCTTTAGAAAAAATCATAGCCTCCTTACATAATTCACCTGTTTGAATAGAATCTATATTTTTTATTCCTGTGGTATTTATAGCCATATCTGACATTACAAGATCTGCTTCTTTAACTAAATTAGTTTTTATAATTTCTTGAATATCTGGTTCAGTAAAATCTCCACTTATCTGCGTCGTATTCTTAATCTCATCCATTTTTTTTAAATCTATTGAAATTACNTGACCGCTATTTTTAACAATCCTTGAGGCATATTGTGACCAACTACCTGGTGCAGCACCAATATCAACAACTATCATTCCTCCTTTTAAAATTTTAAATTTTTCATTTATTTCAATTAATTTGTAAGCAGATCTTGCTCGAAATCCCTCAATTTTAGATTTACGAACAAAAATATCTCTTTTTTGTCTATTTACCCAGTTTTTTGAAATTTTATTTTTTTTCAATCAATTATTAAATCTAAGTTTTTTATCTATTACTTCGCCATCCAAAGTTTCAATTTTAGAGATAAAATTTTTATCTTTTCTTATTTGATCATTATTTTTTCCAGCAAAATGCACTATTCCTATTTCATGATTTGGTAAGTAAGGTTCAACTAAAGTATTTTTTTTAGTATCAAACTTTAAAGCCTCAATTAAAGTCCAATTACAATAAGCGGGCAATATTTCTACATTCAAACCATCATAATAAATAGTTATGTTCATTGCTATTTGTTCAGAGCCCCAAATTTTTCCACCAGATAATGCCTTTTTAAGATTTTTTTGCCATACTTCCCAATGTGGAGCATTAGCCTCGAGGGCAAAGACACCAATATTTAAATGAGGTTTTAAGGCAACTTGTCTTGCAATTTTTTCAGAAAAACCAGAGGATTTAGCGTGTTTGTAATTTTGTGATTTTATTCTGGCTAAACTTCCTAAAAACCACTCTGCTCTCAAAACTCTTCCGTAAGCACGATCTGCTGAGGAAGCAATTGAAAGTTTACCATTTTCACATCCTTTTAAGAATAATTCAATTGGATACCAAGAATTTACCCATGCATCTGCATCTATCCAAAGATATTTTTCATAACCTGGAAAGTATCTAGGTAAGAAAGCCCTTGAAACTTGACTTTTAAGCCATTCTTTTCCTTTAACTTTAGAGTCTGGAACTTCTATATCCCAATCAGCACTTTTGATTGAGTCAACTTTATTTGATAAATCTTTCTTTTGTTCTTCTGTTAGACCTGCATCAAGAATACAAATCGCAATCTGTTCACTTTCCTTGAATCTTTTTATTGAGTCTATTAATTCATTTAAAAGTAAAAAATAATTTGCATCAGCTAAAGAGATAATGACATTTTTCTTCATTACAATACATCTTCAAGATCATCTTCATCGTCTTGATTTTTTTCATTTTCCAGTCGTTTTTTTATTCTAGAGTAATGTAAAAAACTAATTGGTATTAAAAGCAAATATACGATTGCACTTATTGCTATTACATTAAAAGTATAAACAAGTAAAAGACCAAAAAATAAAACAATACCAAAAAGTAAAAATATTGTTGTTTTTCTTGGTATCACTATTTTTTTAAATGAATATGTTGGAAATTTACTTATCAATAAAATAGAGGTTGCTATAAAAAAAGCTGGGACAACTATCTCATAATTCAAATTTATAAAATCAAATCCACTTAGACTTATGATTAAAGGCGTTAAAACTAAAATACCACCTGCTGGTGAGGGCACACCCTCAAAAAAATTATCTCTCCAAGAAGGCTCTTGATTTGAATTTATATTAAATCTCGCCAATCTTAATGCTACACAAACCACAAATATTAAACAGAGTAACCAGCCAAATTTTCCAAGAGTATTTAATTTCCAAAAATACATTATAAACGCTGGTGCTACTCCAAAACTTATCATGTCTGTTAATGAGTCTAGTTCTTTTCCTACTTTAGAGGTTCCTTTTATTAATCTTGCAATTCTTCCGTCAAGACCATCGATCAGTGCAGCAAATAAAATTGCAATTATTGCAATTTCATATTTTTCATCTAAAGCAAATCTTATAGAGGTTAAACCAATACAAACTCCAATTAAAGTGAGCATATTCGGCAATATCATCCTAGCACTCTTCTTATCAGGTACTATTTTTAAATTACTTTTTCTTTGTTCCATTTTATTTTTTGGCTAGTAATGTCTCACCAGAAATAGCTCTTTGTCCAACTTTAACCAATGGCTCATAATTTTCATAATAAACATCAGCTCTACTTCCGAACCTAATCATTCCAATTTTTTCACCCTGTTTTAACTCTTGATCTTTGTTTGTTTCACAAACGATTCTTCGTGCAACCAAACCTGCTATTTGGACGATAATTATATCGTTGTTATGATTATCCTTTATTTTAAAATAATTTCTTTCATTGTCCTCACTCGCCTTATCAAGAGAGGCATTAACAAATTTACCAGGTTTATATAAGATTTCCTCTACCTTTCCAGCACATGGGGTTCTGTTTACATGGCAGTCAAAAACATTCATGAAGATACTTATTTTTTTAAATTTTTTACTTTCTAGTCCTAATTCTTTTGGACCATCAACCTCTTCAACTTTAATTACCTCTCCATCAGCAGGACTTACTAGGTAATCATCATTCTCAATTATTACTCTCTCAGGGTCTCTAAAAAAATAATAAACCCAAATCGTTAGTAACAAACCAATAAGACCTAGGAAATCACTAAAAACATAAAATACTATTGTGATTATTCCAGCTATAACTAAAAATTTATAGCCCTCAGCGTGAATTTTTGGAAATATTTTACTAAACATATTCTTCTATTTGATAATTTTTCATTAATATGTATATAAAAACGCGAAATTCAATTAATAAGATTAAAAATTTAAGTGAGCAAAATTAGCGTTAAAAACCCTATAGTCGAGTTAGATGGTGATGAAATGACCAGAATTATCTGGGATTTTATTAAAAAAAAATTGATACTTCCTTATCTTGATCTCGGCATTGAGTATTATGATTTAGGAATGAAAAGCAGAGATGACTCTGATGATCAAATCACTATTGACTCAGCAAATGCAATAAAAAAATTTGGTGTAGGTATTAAATGTGCAACAATTACCCCTGATGAAGCTCGGGTAGAAGAATTTAAATTAAAAAAAATGTGGAGATCTCCGAACGGAACTATAAGAAACATTATTGGTGGTACGGTATTTAGGGAACCAATAATTTGTTCAAATATTCCTAAACTAGTTCCATCATGGTCTGATCCAGTGGTGATTGGAAGACATGCTTTTGGAGATCAATATAGAGCTACCGATTTTAAAGTACCAGGTAAGGGTAAAATGGAAGTCAAATGGACCTCAGAAGATGGAAAAGATGAAATCAAATATGAAGTGTTCAATTTTACGGGTCCAGGAGTTGCGCTATCCATGTATAATTTAGACAAATCAATTGAAGATTTTGCAAGATCTTGTTTCAGCTATGGGCTAATAAAGAATTGGCCTGTTTATTTATCTACAAAAAATACAATTCTTAAAAAATATGATGGAAGGTTTAAAGATATATTTGAGGAAATTTATAACAAAGAATTTAAAGATAAATTTGAAAAAATAAATATTACATATGAACATAGATTAATTGACGACATGGTTGCTTGTGCGATGAAATGGAGTGGAAAATATATCTGGGCATGTAAAAATTATGATGGTGATGTTCAATCTGATACTATGGCTCAGGGATATGGTTCATTAGGTTTGATGACTAGTACATTGCTTACACCTGATGGAAAAATAATGGAAGCAGAAGCTGCACATGGAACGGTAACCAGACACTACAGAATGCATCAACAAGGAAAAGAAACATCTACTAATCCAATTGCATCAATTTTTGCCTGGACGAGGGGATTGGCACACAGAGGTAAACTCGATGCTAATAATGAGCTTATCAAATTCGCCAATACTATAGAAAAAGTTTGTATTGAAAGCGTTGAAAATGGGTCAATGACAAAAGATCTTGCGATATTGGTTGGACCCTCAAGCAAATATCTGACAACTAATCAGTTTTTAGATGTGATTGATAACAATCTAAAAAAGAAACTAAATTAAAGACTTAATTTTTTCAAAAGCTTCGTCAATTTTATTGGTATCTTGTCCCCCTGCTTGAGCAAAATCTTTTCTACCTCCGCCTCCTTTACCACCAATAATTTCAGAACCTAATTTTGCAAATTTTACAGCATCATATTTGTCAACTAGCTTATCCGTAACACCAACGCCTAAACCAACTTTGCCTTCGCTACTTGCAAAAACAATTACAATTCCATCACCCAATTCTTTTTTTCCATTATCAACTAATTTTCTTAAATCCTTAGGAGGTAAATCTTGAACTTTTTGAAATCTAACTTTTATATCATTTATTTTTTGATCATTAATGATGTTTTTTGTTTTGTCTTGCAGAACTGAACTTATATTTAATTGTTCAAGTTGTTTTGAAAGATTTTTTATTATTTCTTTTAAATCTTTACTATCAAGCTTAGGTTTTCCGCCAAGTTTTATTATTTGGGATGATAGCTCTTTTATATTTTCTTCATCTTTTTGAGTAGACAGGGTTGAAAGTTTTTCTTTATTCTTAATAAAATCTTCTAACTGTTTGTCTCTCAAAGCCTCAACTCTTCTAACACCTGCTGCAATAGACGATTGGCTAATTGTTTTAAATTTTCCAATATCTCCGGTATTTTTCACATGTGTTCCACCGCATAATTCTGTTGAAAAATAAGCATCTTTTTCCTTACCCATTGAAACAACACGAACTTCTTCACCGTATTTTTCACCAAAGAAAGCTAATGCTCCTTTTTCTATTGCTGCCTTAGGAGTCATAATTCTTGTAGTAACCTCTGAGCTATTTTTCACATACTCATTAACTATCTTATCTATTGTCTCTAATTCCTCATTAGTAATTGGTTTCATATGGCTAAAGTCAAATCTTAATCGATCCGGTGCAACTAATGATCCTTTTTGCATCACATGCTTACCTAAAGTTCTTCTTAAAGACTCATGCAGTAAATGAGTTGCTGAATGATATGCTTTTAGATTATCTCTTCTTTCAACATCAATTTTCATTTCAACTACATCATTAATTTTGATTTCACCAGTTTTTACTGATCCATAATGAACAAATAAATCTCCAAGTTTTTTTTGTGTATCCTCAACTTCAAAAACAGAATTTCCAGATACTATTGTACCTCTGTCACCAAGTTGTCCTCCTGACTCACCATAAAAAGGAGTTTGATTAGTTATTATCATTCCCTCTTCTCCCGTAGCTAGTGATTTAGCTTCTTGATTATTTTTGATTAAATTTAATACTACTCCTTCAGAATGATTAGACTCGTAACCCAAAAATTCTGTGGGCCCGATTTTATCCTTTATTGAAAACCAAATTGCCTCCTCTGAGCTGTCCCCAGATCCTTTCCAATTTTTTTTTGCAAGCTCTTTACTTTTTTTCATTAACTCATCAAATTTTTGATGGTCAACTTTTAACGATTTATTTTTCAAAATATCTTCCGTGAGATCTAATGGAAAACCGTAAGTATCGTATAACTTAAATGCTACCTCACCAGATAAAACTTTATCAATTTTAGAAATTTCATCATTCAAAATTTTGATACCTCTATCCAATAAAACTAAAAATTTTTCTTCCTCCATTTTTAATGTTTCTGTAATCAAAGACTCTGATCTCTCTAATTCTGGATAATTTCCAGACATTTCATTCTTCAAAGACTCAAAAATTTTATAAAAAATTGGTTCTTTTGATCCTAGTAAATGAGAATGTCTCATTCCTCTTCTCATAATTCTTCTAAGGACATACCCACGACCTTCGTTAGATGGCAGAACACCCTCTGCCAAAAGAAACGAGCTTGCTCTTAAATGGTCAGCAATTACTCTAAAACTCGATATATTGCTATCAGCTTGCTTCACTTTGGTTACATCTGATATTGAATTTATTAATTTCTTAAAATGATCAGTTTGATAATTATCATGAGTTCCTTGTAAAAGTGCTGCTATTCTCTCTAATCCCATTCCTGTATCTACAGATGGCTTGGGTAGATCTATTCTTTTATCTTTTGAAACTTGTTCGTATTGCATAAATACTAAATTCCAAATTTCAATAAAACGATCTCCATCTTGATCTTTCGTTCCTGGTAAACCACCTTTTAAATGATCACCATGATCATAAAATATTTCTGAGCAAGGACCACAAGGGCCTGTTTCACCCATTGACCAAAAATTATCTGAAGTGGAAATTCTAATTATTTTATCATCGTTAAAGCCTGCTATTTTCTTCCAAAAATTAAAAGCTTCATCATCTTCATTAAAAACCGTTACATAAAGCCTATTTTTATCTAAACCAAAATCTTTAGTGATTAAATTCCATGCTAATTCAATTCCTCTTTCTTTAAAATAGTCCCCGAAAGAAAAATTGCCCAACATTTCAAAAAAAGTATGATGTCTTGGAGTGTAACCAACATTTTCTAAATCATTATGCTTACCCCCTGCTCTGACACATTTTTGAGATGTAGTTGCTCTTTGATAATCTCTTTTTTCTAAACCAGTAAATACATTCTTAAATTGAACCATTCCAGAATTGGCAAACATTAATGTCGGATCATTATTTGGAACTAAATTACTNGACTCAACAATCTTATGATCATTCTTTTCAAAATATTTTAAGAACGTACTTCTTATTTCATTTAATGATTTATCCGCCATACTTTAAAATACAGCTTTTTTATTCTATGTCTAGTTAGGGATAAAGGGGGAAAGGCGCTTATAACAAGCGCCTTTTATAATTTAAAGATGACCTTTAATTTTAGTTCTTTTTAGAAGGAGTAGCTTCTTTTGCAGCCTCTTCTTTTTCAGCTACTTTCTTCTCTTTTTCAATTTTTTCAGGACTTAATGGATTTCCTTCAATTTTCTTTGAAATCACACCTGCTTTTTCTCTAATTGCCATTTCTATTTCTGCAGCAACTTTAGGATTTTGAGCAAGGTAAGTTTTTGCATTTTCTCTACCTTGACCTATTTTTTCACCCTTATAAGCATACCATGCTCCTGATTTTTCAATAATGTCAGCTTTAGCACCTAGGTCAACTAACTCACCCATTTTACTAATTCCTCTGCCATACATTAAGTCAAACTCAACAACTTTAAATGGTGGTGCAACTTTATTCTTAACTACTTTTACTCTTGTAGTGTTTCCGATAATTTCATCTTTATCTTTGATAGCACCAATTCTTCTAATATCCATTCTTACAGATGAATAAAACTTCAACGCATTTCCACCTGATGTTGTTTCTGGACTTCCAAACATAACTCCAATTTTCATTCTAATTTGGTTAATGAAAATCATCATTGTGTTTGTATTTGAAATTGAACCAGTTAATTTTCTTAAAGCCTGACTCATTAATCTTGATTGAAGACCAACATGATGATCACCCATCTCACCTTCAATTTCAGCTTTTGGAGTTAAAGCTGCAACAGAGTCAATTACGATAACTGAAATAGAGCCTGATTTTACTAGCGTATCAGCGATTTCTAAAGCTTGCTCACCTGCATCTGGTTGAGAAATTAAAAGCTCTTCAGTATTCACTCCTAATTTTTTTGCATANACTGGATCTAAAGCATGNTCTGCATCAACNAATGCACAAATTCCACCTGCTTTTTGAGCTTCAGCAACAACTTGTAATGCTAATGTTGTTTTTCCAGATGACTCTGGTCCATANACTTCAATAATTCTTCCTTTNGGTAANCCACCTATNCCTAAAGCTANATCNANACTTAAAGAACCTGTNGANANNGACTCGATATCCATNGCTCTNTTTTCNCCNANNTTCATNACNGANCCTTTTCCAAANTTNTCNGTNATNTGAGCTGATTGCAGCNTCTANTGCTTTNTTCTTTTCTTTAANNTCCANTTCTTGATCTTTNGTAGATTTAACTACTTTTAGGTTATTTTTNGTCATTTTTAGCCTCTTTTTTTAATTTTTTTAACACTCGAATCATAAATTAAATGTACACATTTTGTTCTCATTGGCAAGATTAAATTTAAATTGATGAAAAAACCTAATAATTACTCAATTTTTAAATATTGGCTGTTTAATAATCCAATAGATTTTAAAAGGTTGAATTGCGATAAAATATAATTTTTTTCAGAATCAGCTAAAGAAATCTGAGCATTCAATAGTAGGGAGTTAGATTGAATCACCTCTAAAGTCGTTCTATCTGAACCACTATTATATTCTGCAACAATACCCTCGTTTGCTATTTCCGCTGCATCAACTTGTGCTTGGACAGATCTCAATAAGCTTTGGTTTGATTGGTAAGATGACCATGCACTAGCAACTTCTGTTTGATTTTTTTTTATAGAATTTTCTAAAAGTAAACTTTTTTGTAATTCTGCACTTTTATTTTTGTTCAAATTTGCATAATTCTTTCCACCAGAAAAAAATGGCCAAGTAACAGTTGCTTTTAATACATCTTTTTCCCTCTCATCAAATGATGAACTTAAATCCTCTGTTTTAGATCTGTCGAAAGATAATTTAGCAGTTGGAGCTAAATCTGATCTAGCACTAATAGTATCTTTTTTTGATTGTTCATATTCAAGTTTTGCAATTATCAAGTCAGGATTATTTTTTTTTGATAATTCGATAGCCTCATTTAATTGATTTGGTAAATTTAAATCTTTAACTGAACTTTTATTTAAGCTTTCAATATCATTTATTTGACCTATCACATTCTCGTAATTCAGTTTGCTTGTTAACAGGTCATTTTGTGCTTGAATTAAATTTGCTCTGGCACCAGCTAAAGATGACTCAGATTGAGCTAAGTCAGCCAAAGTTATTATTCCGCTCTCAAGTCTATTTTGATCTGTCTCGACTTGTCTTTCTAATAGATCTAAATTTTCTTTATTTATCTTAAATTTCTTATT
>FUFK010040325.1_pt1 | contig 20514 bp, 16 predicted proteins | sample 1021851 | NCBI WGS metagenome assembly FUFK01 (sample SAMEA51879418, study PRJEB19060) | metagenome
AACTTTGGATGGAAACCTATCCATCCTAAAGAAGACGTACAAACAATTATGTATAGAGCTGGTCAAGCCAGTGTCATTGAATATATCAAATCAATTATGGAGGATGAAATCTAATGTGCTTATTTGGAAAGCCACCAAGTCCACCACCACCACCACCTTTAGCGCCACCACCACCACCACCTGCACCACCGACTCCACCTTTACCAGCACCTGATCCTTTGGTTACAGATGTAAATCCACAGGTAAAGAGAGCACGTAGTAAGAAGGACAAGAATACACAGGCTCAAGGTACAGGTTCTTTAAGAATCAAGTTGGGAGATAACGTAAACACTGGAAATACAGGTCCAGTCTCAGGTAATTACTAATGAATGCACGTGAAAGATACAGTCAATTAACAAGTGGTAGAACTCAATTCTTAGATACTGCAGTTACTTGTTCTGAACTCACGTTGCCTTACCTTATTGAACGAGACGTAAGTGCTCAACCAAATCACAAGAAGTTAATAACTCCATGGCAAAGCTGTGGATCTAAAGCAGTTGTAACGCTGGCAGCAAAGTTAATGCTGGCGTTACTTCCTCCTCAAACTACATTCTTTAAACTACAAGTTAGAGATGACAAGTTAGGAGAAGAGATACCACCAGAGATCCGTAGTGAACTAGATCTTTCCTTCAGTAAGATGGAGAGAATGGTTATGGATTATATAGCTGCATCAAGTGATCGTGTTGTAGTACATCAAGCGTTAAAGCATCTAATTGTAGGTGGTAATGCTTTGATATTTATGGGTAAAGATGGTCTTAAGAATTTCCCATTAAATAGATTTGTCGTCAATAGAGATGGTAATGGTAACGTACTCGAAATAGTTACTAAAGAAATTATTAGTAGAAAAGTATTAGGTATAGAGCTGCCTGATCCTGATCCATTAAAGTCAATGGATGATTCTATAGGCTCTAACAACGATGACGTTGAGGTGTACACCTACGTCAGACTAGATGAAAAGAGTGGACGCTGGATCTGGCATCAGGAAGCACTTGATAAGATACTTCCTAACAGTCGTAGCACAGCACCAAAGAAAGCTAGTCCCTGGTTGGTACTTAGATTTAATACGGTTGATGGAGAAGATTATGGTAGAGGCAGAGTAGAAGAATTTCTTGGTGATCTCAAATCACTTGAAGGTTTATCTCAAGCTCTTGTTGAAGGAGCTGCTAGTGCTGCCAAAGTTATATTCCTTGTATCTCCTAGTTCTACTACTAAACCAGCAACTATTGCTAAGGCTGGTAATGGAGCAATCGTACAAGGTAGACCAGAGGATGTAGCTGTAGTTCAAGTTGGTAAAACTGCTGACTTCAGTACAGCTGCACAAATGGTTCAAGGTTTAGAGAAGAGAATCTATGATGCTTTCCTAGTTTTAAATATTAGACAGAGTGAAAGAACTACAGCAGAGGAAGTACGACTTACTCAGTTAGAACTTGAGCAGCAATTAGGAGGTTTATTCTCACTGCTCACGGTTGAATTCCTTGTGCCATATTTGAATAGAACATTATTAATACTTCAAAGATCTAAGGAAATACCAAACATACCTAAAGATTTGGTACGTCCACAGATCGTAGCTGGAGTTAATGCGTTAGGTCGTGGTCAGGATAGAGAAAGTCTTACAGCTTTCATCACTACCATTGCTCAAACATTAGGTCCAGAGGCATTGATGCAATTCATCAATCCTTCAGAAGCAATCAAACGTTTGGCAGCTGCACAAGGTATAGATGTATTGAATCTTGTTAAGTCTGAACAACAGATACAACAAGAGTTACAGCAACAACAAGCAGCAGCAGCTCAACAATCATTAGTTGATCAAGCTGGTCAGATGGCAAGCGCACCACTAGCTGATCCAACAAAGAATCCACAACTACTAGAAGAGGAACCACCGACTGAATAATGGCAGAGACAATGACATATGATGCTGGTACTGACACAGTAACCACATCAGATAATCTTAATGCAGATGAACAAGACTCACTGATAGTTGGTGAGAAGATGGAAGCCGAGCAAGAACAATTACTTGCTGGTAAATATAAGAACGCAGAAGACCTAGAGAAAGCTTATGTTGAACTTCAAAAAAAGCTTGGAGAAAAAGGTGATGAAGATAGCGAAACAACTGGGGACACCGATGCTGTTGACGGAGAAGAAACGTCTGAAGAAACAAAAGAAACTACGGAAGATTCTCCAGCAGTTTCATTAATTAATGAGGCATCAGCTGAGTATTACGCTAACGATAACAAACTATCTCCAGAAACTATTGAGAAGTTTTCAGAGATGAGTAGTCAAGATCTTGTTAATGCTTACTTACAGTTACAACAGGGTCAACCAGCTCAACAACAAACCTCAGTAGATATGACAGATGCTGATGTTAATAACATCAAGAATTCTGTTGGAGGTGAAGCTGAGTATGGAAAGCTAGTCGGATGGGCTGGTGAGAATCTAGATAAAGGTTCCATTGATGCCTTTGATAACATCGTTGAAACAGGAAATAAGGAAGCTATTAAGTTAGCACTCTCTGGTCTGAAGTCTCAATACGATAGTGCTAATGGGTATGAAGGTAGGATGCTACAAGGTAAAGCACCTAAGACTTCAGCTGATGTATTCAGAAGTCAAGCTGAAGTTGTAGCTGCTATGAGTGATTCTAGATATGACGACGACCCTGCTTATAGGCAAGACTTAATTGCAAAGTTAGATAGATCTGATATTAAATTTTAGGTAGTCATGGCGACCTGACCGATCATCCTCGCCATTCACCTACCTTTCAATTCAATGACAGTTATAACCGAATACGGTAAACAAAACATTTTCGCTAAAGAACCACCTATTGAAATCATGAACAAAGAAGAAGCAAACTTTTTAATGCACGATGCTGAAGAGCTTAATGGAAGAGTAGCAATGCTCGGTATCATCGCAGCTCTAGGCGCATATGTAACTACTGGACAAATCATTCCAGGTATCTTTTAAACCCTTATAAATGACTACAGCCACACTAACAAAACCATTTAACAACTGGCAGCGTTTCTGTGACTGGGTTACGAGCACAAACAACCGCCTCTACTTGGGGTGGTTTGGTGTTCTCATGATCCCTGCACTATTAACCGCTGCAACAGCATTTATCATAGCTTTTATAGCTGCACCACCAGTTGACATAGATGGAATTCGAGAACCTGTAGCTGGCTCTCTACTCTATGGAAACAACATTATCTCAGGGGCTATCGTCCCATCGTCTAACGCAATCGGTCTTCACTTCTACCCAATCTGGGAAGCTGCAACCCTCGACGANTGGTTGTATAACGGAGGACCATATCAACTCATTGTGTTCCACTTTCTCATCGGTATCTCAGCTTACTTGGGACGACAATGGGAACTTAGTTATCGGCTCGGAATGAGACCATGGATATGTGTAGCTTATTCCGCTCCTGTTGCTGCATCCTTCGCAGTCTTCCTTGTGTACCCATTCGGTCAGGGGAGTTTTAGTGATGGTATGCCTCTTGGTATTTCAGGGACTTTCAATTTTATGTTTGTCTTTCAGGCAGAGCACAATATCCTTATGCATCCGTTCCATATGCTCGGTGTTGCAGGGGTATTCGGTGGAGCTTTATTCGCTGCTATGCATGGAAGTCTTGTTACATCTTCGCTTATTCGTGAGACGACTGGCTTAGAGTCTCANAANTATGGATACAAATTCGGCCAAGAGGAAGAGACGTATAANATTGTTGCGGCTCATGGNTANTTTGGNAGNCTNATCTTNCANTANGCNTCTTTTAATAATAGTCGTAGCTTACATTTTTTCCTTGCTACTTGGCCCGTCGTTTGCATATGGCTTACCTCTATGGGAATCTCCACTATGGCTTTTAATCTCAACGGGTTTAACTTCAACCAATCCGTCGTCGATGCAGGTGGAAGAACAATCCCTACATGGGCTGACGTTCTCAACCGTGCCGATCTAGGTATGGAGGTAATGCATGAACGCAACGCACATAATTTCCCGCTCGATCTAGCGGCTAAAGAGATCACACCAATAGCATAACACCACGTCCGTTCATCCATTTTTCATGGACGCATGAAACCTAAGCATGGAACGGGGCTTAGGTACTGAAGGATTACAATGACTGTAAAACTAAAGTATCGTGGTGTGACTTACACTAAAACTATCAAAGACTAATTTAATGAAAAAACTTGCACTTGTCCTAGTGACCACCCTCGCTTCTACACCTGCAATGGCTGGACCATATGTAAACGTAGAGACTAAAGCTAATTACACTGCCTCAAATTATGAGTCAAGAGCTACTGATCTTCATCTAGGTTATGAAGGAGATGTAGGTTCTCTTGCTTATTACATTCAAGGTGGTAGAACAATCAATGCTGCAGATGGTGTTGATTCTGAATCAGTTACTACTGGTAAACTAGGCGGTTCTGTAAAAGCTACAGATAACGTAAAGGTTTATGGTGAGGTATCATTCGCTAACCTATTTAACGAAGATACTGATAACACATATGGTACAAAACTTGGAGCTAAGTTTACTTTCTAGTGAAAAAGTTTAATGAACTATGGCTAGTAGTCTTCTTGGCTCTAGCCTTTTTCATACACATAGAAGTACTACACGTTAATTTCCATAGCAGAGAGGCACCTCAGTGTCGGACCTCTCTGTAATTGGCTCTGGCCTAAATGAATATCTACGGAGAAAACATTTAGATACCCTTAGCCGTCTAGACGGTGGGATAGACCACAACCTACAACTGAATATTTTCTTGAACGTTCGAGAAGCAAATCAATAATTAAACTTATTCCATATAAATGGCTAATACAATTGCAACCAGTATTGGTACCCTTAATAATACTGGCTCAACCCCGTTAGCACTTGGTACTGCTTATGATACCAAGTACGCTACCTACCTCAAGCTGTTCTCAGGTGAGCTATTCAAAGCTTATGAGTCAGCTACAATCGCAAAGGGCACTGTACAGACACGTCAATTAAANAACGGTAAGTCTCTACAGTTTATCTTCACAGGTCGTATGACCGCCGATTACCATGAACCCGGCACACCAATCCTCGGTTCAGGTGATCCACCAGTAGCAGAGAAGACCATCGTATGTGATGACTTGCTTGTTAGCTCAGCTTTCGTTTACGATTTAGATGAGACACTTGCTCATTACTCACTTAGGTCAGAAATCTCTGCCAAGATTGGTCACGCTTTAGCAGAAGCATATGATAAGAAAGTCTTCCGTACAATTGCACTAGCTGCAAGAGAAGCTCATCCTATCACAGCAGCTCCCGGTCCAGAACCCGGTGGTTCAGTAATTCAAATTGGTTCAGGTAACCAGTATGATGCACAGAAANTAGTNGATGCATTCTTTGAAGCAGCTNCTATNCTTGACGAGAAAAATCTACCTAAGNNNGGTAGANCAGCNGTACTAAACCCACGTCANTACTANGCACTNATCTCTCANGTNGATTCTAACATCCTTAACAGAGACTATGGTAACAGCCAAGGTAACTTAAACTCTGGTGAAGGTCTTGTATCTATTGCAGGTATCGACATNAAGCGTTCTAACAACCTACCTTTCCAAGCTGGTACTATCTCAGCTGTTAACGGTGAGAACAATGACTACGCTGGTGCATTCGCTNANCANGCAGGTCTTATCTATCAGAAAGANGCTGCTGCATGTGTAGAAGCTATCGGTCCTCAGGTTCAAACCACAGGAAATGACATTAAAACAATGTACCAAGGAGACATTATTGTAGGTCGCTTGGCCATGGGCTGTGGTACTCTAAACCCTGCTGCTGCAATCGAAATCCAAACCGCATAGGTGAGGTAACATGCCAAGAGCACATCCGATTACTGGTATCCGTGGTCTTACATCTAAGACATGGTTTAACCAGCCCCCAGTTGAATGGGGAAGAGCAGACGGTTCCGTAGCTACTATAGCTTTAGGTACTGAAACAGGTAATAATGGTACTAGTGGTGCTGGCTCAGCTGTTGATGCTGCAGCTACTGCAACAGATGGTGGCGGNTCAGGTCTCAAGGTAGACTTAGCCGTTGGCAGTGATGTAGTAACTGGTATCACAGTTGATGCTGCAGCTGCAAACGATGGTGATGGTTACCGTATTGGTGACAAGATTACTATTACAGCAGCCAACGCTAGTACAGCAACAGACGTAGTTGGATACGTCACATCCCTTGAATACGAGAACTAAGCAATGACAAATGCAACCGTATTAGCACAGGGTAACACAGACGCTACACCAAACGAAGGTAATGGTGTTGCTGGTCCTACAGGTCCAGTACCTAGAACCACAAGTGCGGCTGTAGCTGCTGGTAACGCTCTACCTTTAGCAACAGTAACTGGTACACTTGCAGCTGGTAATAAGTATGCAACTAACAGTACTGGTACACTTAAAGGTACAGCTATTAGACACTCTGTAGCTAAAACAAAGAGCGGTGTAACAGCCGCCTCTGAGGTCTACTCAGAAACAATGGCTTTCCGTACAGCTTATGCTGGTCAGGAAGCAGATAGCCCAGCTATCAATGAAGCAAGCGGTGACGCTAACCGTGCTGCTTAAACTATAAGGGGAACTTCGGTTCCCTTTTTTTTATTTACAAATATTATTATGCCGATACCTACCACTAATGCAACACAAGAATTACCTGCTGTTAATCAAATACTCGCATCAGTAGGTCAGGCTCCTGTAACTACATTAGATCAAACCAACCCAGACGTTGCGATTGCATATGATACATTGTTACAGGTATCAAAAGAAGTACAAGCAGAAGGTTGGACTTTCAACCAAGAGTTTGAATACGAAATAGTAACTGATAATAATAAAGAATACCAGATACCTAACAACATGTTACAAGTAGATTTTTCTGAATCTTACAAAGGTAACATAGATCCTGTTAGACGTAGTGGTAAATTATATGATAGATATAATCATACTTATGAACTAGGAGATACAGTAGGTGATGAATTTAAAGTTGATGTGGTTTGGTTTTTTGATTGGATTGACCTTCCTGCACCTGTACAAAACTACATNGTCGCCAAAGCAGCAACCATTACAGCTCAACGAATCGTTGGCGATCCACAATTAATCCAAACATTACAACAACGTGAAGCATTGGCTAGAGCTAACGCACTAGAGTACGAATGCAATCAAGGTGACTTTACTATCTTTGGACACCCAGAAGGTAATAGACATTACACCAGTTATAAACCTTATACAGCTTTACAACGCTAATGGCAAGTGTTACACAACGTGTCCCGAATTATTTAGGTGGGGTATCTAAGCAACCAGATGATAAGAAGTTTCCGGGTCAAGTTCGTGAAGCTCTTAATGCTTACCCTGATCCTACCTTTGGTCTACAGAAAAGACCGGGACTTAAATTCCTAACAGTTTTAAAAGATAGTGGTGGTACTGCATATGATAATACCGATCTAGATAATGCTAAGTGGTTCTATATTCATCGTGATAATGATGAGAAATATATAGGGTGTATTGTAGGTGCATCTAGTTCTCCTTATGGAGAGATACATGTATGGAATGCAGCAACTAATGTTAAATCTACAATNACTTACTCAGGTAGTTCTAGAGATTATCTTACAGCTGTAGCAAAGACTGATTATCATGTACTTACTGTACAGGATACATCCATTATTACTAACAAACAAAAAACTGTAACAGTACAAGCAGCTAACTCTTTCAATGCTAACCGTCAAGCTACTATAAGATTACGTGGTGTTGATAATAGTGCAGATTATAGAGTATATATAACTGTAGGTGGTACTGTATATGATCCAGTATACACTTCAGATTCAACAGCCACAGCTGCTGAGATTTTAACAAATTTAAAAACACAGATTGATGCTGAAAGTATATCCAACCTAACTGTCACTAAACTCAACAATTCACTTGAACTGACTCATTCTTCTGCTGCCTTTACAGTAACAACTCAAGGTGGTTTGAATGGTCAACAGTTGAGTAGTTACGGAGACCAAGTTAATACAGTAGCAGATCTACCTACAGAAGCAGTTCATGGTAGGACTGTAAAGGTTATTAATACCTCTAGTAATGCTGATGATTATTACGCTAAGTTTGTAGCTGACGCTGGCTCTGGTAATGGTGAAGGATATTGGGAAGAAACCTTAGGACATGGTATGTCTCCGGGTTTGNCAGCAGCTACAATGCCACATGAATTAGTTAATACTGGTACAAACGCTTTTACATTTAGACCTATTACTTGGACTGACAGATTAGTAGGTGATGATACCACTAACTCACACCCTTCATTTAATGGTAAAAAGATACAACAAGCTTTCTTTTATAACAANAGNCTNGGATTCTTATCAGANGATAATGTNTCNATGAGTCAGNCTGGNGAGTTTTATAACTTNTATCATATAACAGCTCANACANTTAGTGCNNCTGATCCAATTGACTTGAATTGTTCTAGCATNAGACCAGCTGTGTTACACGGTATTATACCAGNAGCNTCAGGTTTGATTCTATTCTCTGAGAACCAGCANTTNATNATGTATGCTGCTGATGGTAACNTNTCACCACAGACTGCTATCATACGTGGACTCTCTAACTATGAGATGGATACGAATATAGACCCTGTAGATGTAGGTACCAACATTAACTTTGTTAGTAAGACACCAGCTTATACCAGAGTGTTTGGTCTTACCCCAAGAGGTGAAGGTCAGATACCAGAGGTTACTAATTTAGGTAAAGTAGTAGATGAATATATACCAGATACTGTTGACAGTTTAATTGCTAGTCCACAGAACTCATTTATAGCTTTATATGGATCTACTTTAGATACTGTATATTTCTATAGAACACACGCTGAAGGTAATCAACAGGTCTTACAGGCATGGTACAGCTGGAAGTTTCCGGGTAATATATTAGAGCTAGTAGTAGATTCTGATGTATTATATACTATAGTTAAAATTGGTACAGGTTCATCAGCTAGGTATAATTTACTTACATCTAACTTAAGTGCTACACTTGAGGATGAAGCTATGGTTACTAGTGATGGTACTAAGATCAACCCATACATGGACTTTTATGTTAAAGCTACTAATGGTTTAGCAGGTGGTTCAGAAAGGAAAGTTGTATTTGATAGTACAAATAACTTTAGTAAATGCTATATACCCTATGCTGATATAACCACAGCTACACCAATCATTGCTATTTCAGGTGATGCTGCTAGTAACTACAGTACAATNGTTCAGTCTGGTTTTACCATGAAAGCTGANCGTGGNTCAGATAGTGATGGTACATNNTTTAAAGCAGATAATATAGACCTATCAGGTCAGGCTNNTAACGTTATTGTAGGATATACATTTGATTATGATATAACATTACCTAAAACATACTTCCAATTAGATAGAGGTATAGCAGATTATAGTTCTGTTTTAACTATATCTAGAATGAAGTTCTCAGTAGGTAGATCCAGTACACTTGGATTTAAACTTACATCTAATGGTTTAAGAGGTCAATCATATGATTTCTCTGCCATAACAGATGGTAGTAGAACTGAGTTTAGTTTACCATTTGATATAGATGATAAAGATGACATTAAAGTTAGCTTGGATGGTACCAACACAACTAACTTTACTATTACAGATGCAGGTGTTATCACTATGGGTTCAGCACCTGCTGCTACAGTNAANATGATAGCATATGAAGATAACTGGTATGATGTACAACCAGTACAAGAAGCTAATTTATACCTAGCTGACGACGTACCTATGGTAGATCAGGCAGTCTATACACTACCTATACACCAGCGTACAGAAAACTTTTTACTTAGAGTCTTTAGTGACTCACCATTCCCAGTCTCTCTGACTTCAATGATGTGGGAAGGGAACTATAGCCCACGTTATTATAGGAGGACTTAACTATGACCATGTTTTTCAATGGTGTAGACCCAAGACAAGAGAATCAAAACGCAATTAACGCTAAGTTTGATTATGATAATGAGATGTACTCTTGGCAAAGGGCTAAAGATTGGAGTTCATATTACAATACATTAGAAACTCAGTATGTACAACAGCTGAACGAAGAGAGTACAAATAGATATAAGAATCAATTAGCTTTTAGCAACTGGCAAGATAAAGAGAACATGCGTCTCTATTCTTATGCCAAAGAAGCTGAAGCATATAATGCTAGTGTTGTAAGTTATTACGAACAGTTAGATTTTAATAATATAGCAGAGGAATTAACTTTAAATGATACAGCTAGAGCTTATCAAGATCAGTTAATTTCAATTGGTTTCCAAAACAAAGATCTTTTAAATAAGTATCTTGAAGGTGGAGAATCAGCAGCTTTAGAAACTAAAGGTTTAACAGATAANGTAAAGCAAGCAAAAGCTGTAGAACAATTACAGATNAAAGAAACAGGTATTAATAGAGAGTTTGANCTTATCAATGATGCCCTCGATAAAGTTGGATTAAGGGATGGTATGGCAGCTACTAAGGCAGATGCCGCATTCAAAATGCAAGGGATGAGGACAGAAAATGTACAGAAAGTAGGTCAACAAAAAGCATTAGGTCAGGTCGGTAGATCTGCAGAAAAAGCTATCCAAGCTATTTTAGCTAACCACGGTAATGCTCAAATGGCGTTGGTAAGTAGTTTGTCTAGTGCTGAAGCTAAATACAATGTCGATTTACAAAAACTTGCAGCCGCTTTAAAAAATAAAACAAAACTTACAAATCTACAATACTCTAACATTGCTAATCAACTTAACACTTCTATTACTGATACCAGTAGAGCACAGGAAGGAGTTGGTTTGAAGTTTGGTCAGCTTAAGAAACAAACTGACTTTGGTAGAGTACAGCTACAACAGTCTATGATTAGTGCTGGTGAGCAGAATGAAGCTGATANNCAGCGTATTGGTATGGATAAGTATCAAGCTGATATNAATGCATCTGCAAGTCTTAAGTCTNNACCTAANGCACCACCACAGCAGAAGCTACCACTAATGATACCNGATACAGTNTATAANAAGNTACTTGAACCTNTTGATAAGCCACTACCAGTTAGANNTNTTAACACAGTACACGGTCCAAGCTGGGGTGATATTGCTATTAATGCTGCAATCGGTATTGGTACATCTTATGCAGGGACTAAATTACCATAATAAACAATGGCAAATCTATTTAAAGGGTACGCCCAGAAATCAGATTATTCAGGGAACTTACTAAAAGGTGATGATCCCTCAGATAAAATTTTAGAAGAAGGTAAACGCTACCTTAGTGGTTGGAAAGAAGTTTCCCAAGGGGAACAAGAAAACCAAGCTAACTATCTCGCAGCTCTGGAAGCTAAGTTCCAAGCTGAAAAAGAAGATAGAGCACGTAACACAAAACTTGAATCNTATTTTGCTGATGGTTGGGGTAAGGCTCTAACCACCAGACATGAAACTTTAATTTCTAATGCTGAAGCTAAATTAACAGAATCTCAAGNNCAAGCTAAGAAATTAGAAGGTTGGGCAGAAAGTGCAGTTGATATAGGTATAGACCAAGCTAAAGGTTTTGCTAAAGCAAGGCAAGATTTTGGGATGAATCTAGCAATAGATTTAGGTCTCTCATGGGAGACTGCCCAAGGTATCCAAGCTGCTGAAGGTGTGTTAGATGAAACCTACAAAGGTACTAACGCTGCAATTCAAGAAGCACGTAAGAAAGGTGCATCATGGGAGCAAATAAACCAAATTCATAAACTCAGTTTCTTAGGAAACCAAGGGTTTAGAGTTGGTGCTGCAATGAATGTAGGTAAGAATTATATAAATGATGCTATAATTAAATATGGTGGTCACAGAGTTTGATTTTAAAGGTACACCAAGATGCACTTCATTGGAAGCTACACAAACTAGAAATCTTGAAGCAACTGAAGCTATTTTACGGAAGATAAGAACTAAACACTTAACTGACGTTAAAGAAACTACAGGTCTTAAAGATCAATTAATAACTAAGTATTCTAGAGAAGCAATTCTTAGAGCTGAAGGTCGTGTAAAAAGTACAGTTAAAGAAGCACATATTAAAGATCAGCAAGAACTAGAACAGAATAAGTTATTAAATAATAATGCAGTAGCAATAGAACAAGGTCCAGAATTCTTTTTAAAAAACATTGAGAATCAAATTACACCAGACGGTTCAAATGCAGCTGGTGTATGGAAGGCTGAGCATAACTATACTATAGGTAATATAACTAATGGCATTATAGGTCCAGTTGAAATTGAAGGTATTAAAAATTTACCAGTTACAAGGAATGGTGTAACTAAATTATATGAACATTGGTGGCCTGATAGGGCTATGGCAATGGATGAAGCTTATGTTGCTGCAGAAACTAAACGTTCTGCAACTCTTCAAATAGCTGAAAAAACACGTAATGCTGAATTAACTTCTAATACAATAAAATTTAGAAACGAATTATTAAACAGAGATACACCATTAGAACCAGCTAGATTAGCTTCTATGATAGCTGAGTCTAATAAGTTATATGGTCCTGATAATAAAATGTCTCAGATGTTAGCGACATTTGTACAAGATCATGTTTCTGAAGCTAATGATACTATCTATGAACCTACACTTCAAAAGCTAAAAGCTCAAGGTATGGTAACTACTAGCATTGTTAAGTCAATGATGTTATCACCTGAAAATGAAGCTACATGGATGAAGGTTGCTAAAGAGCAAGACCCAGCCCAACCTAATGAAGCTGAATTAAAACTACTTGAAGATCATGTAGATGCTAGAATTGAAGATATTTTACATAGTTATGGGGTTGAATCTGAGGATGTGACATCCGCTGCTTTAGCTGCATATGTAGGTAAAGGTAGAATTAAAAAGTATTTCACTACCTATGCTCAAGATCCTAAACTAAGTAGAAGTCAAGTACTTATTCAAGCTTTAGAAACATTTGAAAATGATGTTAAGAACGATTATAAAATAACCCAAACTGGATCAGGTGATACATATAAACCTCATTTTAGTACATTTTCTATTGGTGCTAAACGTCACCCAGTACCTTTAAGTGAGATGACTGCACAACAGTTTGCTGCTAATCCTAAACTACCTTATGAAAAAGTATTGTTAGAACCTGTTACTGTAAGAGAGTTCTTTGATAATGTGTCTCAAGGTAGAAACGTTGGATTTCCTACAGATGTATCTCATTATGTAAGTAAGTTTGGTATAGGTCCAAATGGTGAAGTCAAGATGACTGAACTGATGTTTCTAGAAGCACAGATGAAGTTGATTGATCCTACATTTGAAATACCACCACAACTCTTACAAATGCATAAAGTAGCATTTAGTCAGATAAAACCTGAATATCAAAAGTATATTGTAGGAGCACATCAAAGTACAAATGGTATTCATGTGGCTCTTAAATATAGTGGGTTTGATCATAAAGATGCTCCAAAGACTGAAAACTTTGCTGATAGAAATACCTCAATGTATTTTAATATGTTTAGAGCACCTGAAAATATGCATACTTATATGAATTTAGATCCAGAAGGAGATCCAGATAAATTAGACTGGACTGAAATGTTAATGATGGGAGGTTACTAATGGATAATAGTAGTTCAATACAAGCCAACAGTGCCTTACCTGATCCAGAAAAGGAAAAGTTTGAACAGGAAGAGCAACGTAAATACGAAGAGTGGAAGACTCAACAAGAAGGTGGTGAAGCTAAAGAACAAGCTGATATAGTACCTGAAGCTGCTGCTAAACCTACCACTACAGCTGATGCTGTTAAAGGAGGTCCGGGTGATCACTCATGGGGTGGTTATGAAGAGCAACAGAANNNNCAGTATGGTTTACAAAAACCTGCTAACGTCAGTCAAGAGGATTGGGATGCTAGACCAGAGTGGTCCAGAGGATTAGAAAACATCGTAGCTGCTGGTTCTATACCAGCTTTAGGTGTTGCTGATTTTATTGCTGATGCTGCTGCATTGGTACCATTCTTAAAACCTGTTAATGAATGGTGGGATGAGAACTCACCACGATCTAACCACCCAGCTCACAAAGCTATCCGAGAAGCTGCTTCAATTATNATACCTACAATGTATGGTGGTGGTGCAATTACAGGTAGTCTGAAGGCTGCTACAGCGGCTAGATCTATACCTAAGGCTACACGTATCCTTGGTACAATAGGTGCTCATGCTGGTGTAGATACAGCTGTTACTGCTATATCTTCTCATTCTAAAGAGCAAGATAATATAGCTGCAGCTCTGAATGAATGGTTAGGTTGGGATATACCATGGGCTACCAGAGATGGTGACAGTCCAGACGTAATAAGAAAGAAAAATATCTATGAGTCAGCTGGACTAAGTGTTGGTGTAGATTTACTTACATCTGCATTCTCTTTGTCTAAAGCTATGAAAGTNATACCCGGAGATGAAGCTGCAGAGCGTGCTTTAGCTAGACATGCTACAGGTTTTGAAGGGGAAGATCCAATTAGCTTTGGTGTCTTGAGTCGTAGATCTAGTAGAACTATAGCTCAAAGAGAAGAGGCAGTAAATCGTTTAATACGAGATCCATTAGGTGATCAAGGTTATGATCCATTTATTAATACACCTGACCTTGGACCACAGAGTAGAGCTGTTTCTGAATTAGAACCTAATCCAATTAAAGCTAAAATAGATAATTGGAGAATACAAAATAATGTAGGTACTGTTAATGGTAGAGCTAGACCCTTTGTAAGTAATAGATTTATACAGAGGATGGCTAATGCTAATCCATCTCAAAGAGCTGAAGCTTATAGAAATTTATTTGATAAAGATATAGCTGCTAACGTTGGTGCTAAGATTGATGGTACAGTCATACCTCCAGATGAAATAAATAAAGCTGTTACTAACTTATATAACAATGTATTTAATCCTGATATTAAATTAAGTCAGATGGAATCCATTGTTAATGACATGAAGACTGGATTTTTTAATAAACAGAATTACATGGGTCAACAAGAATGGCGTATTGTTAATGAAGCTTTTATTAAATCATTTGAACAGGTATATAATCCTAAAGTCATGCGTGCATCTGCTTTAGTTACTAACCAAGCTGCTGGTACAATTGCTGATACAGCATCTGCTATTGGTTTGATTGGTGATGTTGCTATGACAGGTNGNCAACANGANATNATTGTTGANAAGCTTAAGNTATTAAGTAGAGAAGTTAGAGCTAACCAGTATATATCTAATAAGGTAGGTGAGTATAAACAACTTGCAGGTGCTCAGAATCCAGCTGCTTTAAAGGCTTGGATTATGGATCAGAATACTGATTTTGCTAGAGGTTTAAAAGCTGTACAGGATAAAGGTAATGAATACTATGAAACATTAGAAAAAATTGCAAAAACAAATCCTGAATATCTTAAGCCACTTGCATTAGCAATGGAAGCTACTAACGGTGAAGTCGATCAAATATATAAACTTAACAGATGGGCTGAAGAAAATGTAGGTTTCTTAAAAAAAGCATTCTATGATGGTAACCCTCAAGTACCTAGTTTAGTTGTTAAAGGTTTACAAAGTGTAAGGTATAACCATATTTTATCTGGTCTAGCTCCAATAAGAGCACTAACAGGTAACTCTATGTTAGCTGCATTTAAACCTGCTACAGTACTAGCTGGTGCTAAACTTACAGGGGATACAGCCACATTCCAAAAAGCTCTTTGGACTTATGGTGGAGTCATGGAGAACTTTAAACGTGCTTATAAAGTAATGGGTGACGAATGGCGTTTAGCTAAGTCACGTCCTGAAGAAGCTATGATGCGTGGTCGTGCAGACTTACGTCAAGCTAAGATGGATAACTTTGAAGCACTAGAAGCTATGGCTGGTGTTTGGAAATCTGAAGGTAATAATGGTAAAGTGGCTATGTGGAATATAGCTAAAGGTTTATCATGGTATAACAACAACCCATTTGTTCGATGGGGTATTAATGCTATGTATGCTATTGATGGTTTTACTAACTCATTAATGGCTAGTGGTTCTGCTAGAGCTAAAGCATATAATATCTTGATGAAAGAAACTAAAGGTGGGTTTAGTAGAGAAGCTTTCGATAAACTACAGAAACGATTATATAGCCAAGCCTTTGATCACACTGGATTGCTAACAGATAAAGCAGCTAAACATGCTTCGCAAGAGATAGCACTTAACTTAGATAGCCAGTTAGCAAATGACTTAAACACAATGCTGGAGAAAGTTCCAGCTGCAAGATCTTTATTCCTATTCCCTAGAACTGGTTTAAATGCCTTGAATTTATCTTGGACATTTACCCCCGGTAGCGGTCTAATACCTCTTCAAACTAAGGTTCGTAAGGTATTCACAGCTTCTACTAAACAGGAAGTAGCTGAAGTATTGATGGAGCATGGTCTTGAAAACAGTGATGAAGCATTCCGTACACTTAAATCTGAGTACATTGGTCGTCAATTAATGGGGGCTACGGTAGTTACAGGTGCAGGTATATGGGCATTGAATGGTAATTTAACTGGTAATGGTCCTCAAAACTCTGGTGAACGTAAGCGTATGATCAGTATGGGTTGGGAACCTAACTCTATTAAGAACCCAATCACTGGTGAATGGCATAGCTATAAAGGATTTGAACCATTTGATTCACTACTTGGTCTAGTTGGAGATGCAGTATACTTCTCTAACCGTGTAGACCAATCATTAACTGAACAGCTATATCAAAAGATAGCATTTTCTATCAGTATGAACGTAGCTAATAAAACATTCCTTAGTGGAATGGAACCATTAGTATCTATGTTCTCTGGAGATGAAGGTGCCTTTAATAGATTTATTGTATCTCAAGCTGATTCTTTAATACCTTTTGCACCATCTGGTATTAGAAGTGTTTTAAATAACGCTATTTCTCCACAACTAAAAGATGTGGAAAATGACTGGGGTTCATTAATGGCTAACAAATGGAAGTTTATGAGTCCTCCCGGTTTGATGGATCAATTAGATATATACACAGGTAAACCAATCAGATTCCACGAACCACTAACTGCTGCAGCTAATGCTTTCATGCCATTTGGTAAATCTAATGGTGATATGGAGCCTTGGAGACAATGGTTAATNAGTACAGGATGGGANAACGTACANAGTATGAGGGTNAATCCTATTACTAAAGANNTANTAAGTCCTGAGGATCGTCATTGGATCAATAACTGGATAGCTAAAAATATGAACTTAGCTGGACANATTGAAGGNATGATGAATTCAGAAGATGGATTCTGGNCTAGAAAGATGAANGAATATAAACAAGCTAGAGGATGGAAAAAACAAAAAGANTATCCACTTAAAGANTTNGTCGTACATCAAGAACTATCTAGGATTCATAGAAATGCTATGAAGTATGCGTGCTCTGCATTGGAGAGATACCATTCGCAGTATTCACAGGTGGGCTTACAAAACACTAGAATTAAAAATTCTTTACGACAAGGTAATATACCTCAAGCTTTAGAAGCAAATGAAACTAAAGAAGAATTAAGACGTTTATTAAACTTCTAAAATGACCGTAACAATTGAAAATACTTATACGGGTAACGGTTCCACCACCGATTACTCGTTCACATTCCCATATTTAGATACACCTGACATCAAGATAAGTCTTGATGGGGTGCTTACAACTGCATATTCGTTGCTTAATGCAACAACGGTTAGATTTAGTTCAGCTCCCAACAATGGTGTAGCTATTAGAATCTATNGAGATACAAGTTTTGACACCCCTAAAGCTACATTCTACCCCGGATCAGCTATACGAGCTAATGATCTGAATGATAANACNCTACAAAATTTATATGTAAACCAAGAGTCTAATGATAAAGTTGGTAATGCTTGGCTCGTAGGCGACCCGACTGTTATTAGTACAGAAGCTTGGTATACAACTGATGATACAAAGGTAGCTACTACTAAAGCTATTGAAAATAGAATAGGTGCTAAGATAGATACAGCTATGGAAGCTGATGTTTTAGCTGGTACTGATCTAGCTAAGACTGCATCTGGTGGACAAGTTACTATTAATCATAGTGTTAATGGAGCAAGTTCAGTTAATAACAGTAATGGAACTGTTATCCAAGACTTAACTATTAATACTAACGGTCATATTACTGGTCACGCATCTTATGATTTAGATGGTAGATATTATACTGAAACTGAATTANATGCTGGTCAACTTGATAATAGATACTATACAGAGACCGAGCTAAATGCAGGTCAATTAGATAGTAGATATTATACAGAAACCGAAACAGATACTAACTTTTATAAAATAGGTAGTGCAAATGAAATAAGATCAGACGAAACATGGTCTGCATCTAATACTAAAATCGCTACAACACAGGCTATAGATGCTCGAATTACAGATATAGTCGATGAAATTGGCGGGTTTGTACCCATAGATAATGAAACATCTTTTCCTAACACTAACCCTGACATTGATGACGGCACTGGAACTCTTGTATCTATTAAAGCTCTCAGCAGCAACCTTACCTCTAATGGATCTGGAGTTGCAACCATTTCTAACGGTACTCTCGGAAACTCAACAGTTACCATTACTGGTTTAGCAAATAGTACAACATATGCTGCCACTTATGGGATGATCGTAGAAACAACTTCTACATTAAATACTTATACATTCCATAGACAAGTACCTAAAGCAACAGAAGTAACAACAGTTGCTAGTAACATAACAAATGTTAATACTGTTGCTACTAACATGAGTGCTATTACTACTGTTAATAGTAACATAAGTAGTATCAATACTGTTAATTCTAACTCTACTAATATTAATGCAGTAGCAGGTCAGATCTCATTTAGTGAAGATTTAGGTGCAGTTACTGAGTCTGTGTCTACAGGTAGTGGTACTAACATCACAACTGTAGCTACTAATATTAATAATGTTAATACAGTATCTAGTATCAGTGCTAATGTAACAACTGTAGCTGGTATTAGTGCTAACGTTACTACAGTAGCTGGTTCAAATAGCAATATTACTACAGTAGCTAACTCAATAGCTGACGTTAACCGTTATGCTAATGAGTATACGATTNCTAGCTCAACACCGGGTAGTCCTTCAGCTGGTGACCTTTGGTATGATGGTACAAATAACGTATTAAAATATTATACTGGATCAACATTTACTGGAATTACACCCGGACTTACAGATGTTNTAAACGACACTACACCTGAACTTGGCGGTCATTTAGACTGCAACAATAAAAACCTCACTGAAGTAGGAACTGTCAGTGGAGATAACTTACAAATGGACTTCGGAACTCTTTCATAACCATGGCTAAACTATTAAAATTAAGAAGAGGTACAACCTCACAACACAGTAGCTTCACTGGTGCAGAAGGCGAAGTCACTGTAGATACAACTAAAGATACTGTTGTCGTACATGATGGCAGTACAGCTGGTGGTACACCACTTGCTAAAGAATCAGCAATAGTAGCTGTAATTGACGAAGATAATATGTCAACTAACAGTGCTACTAGACCTCCTAGTCAACAGTCTGTTAAAGCTTATGTAGATACTGCTGACGCAACTAAAGCACCATTAGCTTCACCTGCACTAACAGGTACAGCAACAGGTGTTAACTTAACACTATCTGGTGATCTAACTGTTAATGGTACAACTACTACAATTAACTCAACTACTCTTAGTGTAGATGATAAAAATATTGAATTAGGTAGTGTCTCATCTCCTTCAGACACAACTGCTGATGGTGGTGGTATTACACTTAAGGGTGCTACAGATAAGACATTTAACTGGGTAAATGCTACTGATGCGTGGACATCTAGTGAGCATATACATTTAGGTGATAGTAAAAAAGTATATTTTGGTACTGGATCAGATCTTCAAATCTGGCACTCAGGAACAAACGGTGTTATTCGGAATACTACTAGTGGTAGTTTCTATATTCAAAACCAAATTAGTGACATATCATTAGAAGCAGAAGATAATATTTTATTTAAAAATTATGATGGACAAACTTATGCCAGATTTCTAGAAGATGGTGCGTGCGAATTATATTGGGATGACCTTAAAAAATTAGAAACCACAACGGCTGGCGTTACGGTATCTGGAACGGTATCAGATGATAAGGGTAATGTAAGATCTATACCTGTAAATGCGAAAACAGGTTCTTATACATTATTAGCTACTGATGCTGGTAAATGTGTTACAAATACAACTGGAGGCTGGACTATAAACAACAGTATTTTCAGTGCAGGTGATGCCGTTACGTTGTTAAATAATAGTACCTCTGACCAAACAATTACAGCAGGTTCAGGAGTTACTTTATATAACTCAGCAGATGGGGCTACAGGTAATAGAACTTTAGCTACAAGAGGTATGGCTACAATTTGGTTCCCTAATGCTTCGGAACCTTACATCTCAGGTTCGGGGTTGAGCTAATATGACACCAATCCAACAAATGTTACTTGGCGTAGGTGCCAGTAAGAAGACGTATATGGAGGACGTGTT
>FUFK010038906.1_pt1 | contig 20508 bp, 30 predicted proteins | sample 1021851 | NCBI WGS metagenome assembly FUFK01 (sample SAMEA51879418, study PRJEB19060) | metagenome
AAAGATCACGCTTATTTGTTAAAAAATCAGCCCGCAACAGGTTCAGGAGCGCCCGTTGCTAGAACTGGCGGAACTCAAGTAAATACAGGCGAGTTTGACCCTGAAATGATGCGCAGATTAGCAAACGGCGAACATACTGTTGAGCATGAAATATTTAAAAAATACGGCAGAGAAGGATGGCAACGTGCAAAAGAGCTTGCAAAGAATTACAAATAACAGAATTAGGGTTAATATATAAATAACAATTCAAGGCTGCGCTGAGAATGTTAGGGCTGCGCCCATACCGTTAAACATTTTTATAGGAGTTATCTATGGCGGTTTTACGCTCAGATATTATAATTCCTGAAATTTTTACGCCATACGTTATCGAACAGACAACGCAACGCGATGCTTTCTTGGCAAGCGGTGTGGTTCAGCCTATGGCGGAGCTTAATGCCACAGAAGGGGGAGACTTTGTGAAAGTACCTTTCTTTTCTGCAAACCTTTCAGGAGATTTTGAAGTTCTTTCCGATTCTTCATCATTAACACCGGGCAAAATTTCAACCGATCAGCAAATCGGCGTTGTATTGCATAGAGGCCGCGCATTTGAGTCAAGAGACTTAGCTGCATTAGCTTCTGGCGCTGACCCAATGGCTGCAATCGGGCAGAAAATCGGTGCTTATATAGCAAACCAAAGACANAANGATTTATTCTCTTGTCTTTCAGGTGTATTTGGTTCAATCAATGCAAACGATAGCAATTCAGCTTTCTTTGGTCTAACTATTGATTCAGAATCAAGCGATACACCAACAGCACTTTCTCCACGTCATATTGCAAGAGCAAGAGCGATTCTTGGAGATCAAGGCGACAAGCTAACAGCTTTAGCAATGCATTCAAAAGTGTATTACGACCTAGTTGAAAGAAATGCGATTGATCGTATTTATGACAATAATGGCGATGCTGATAGTTCAGCAACTTCTGGTACAACTGCAAATGCTTTCCCCGGAACTGGTTTTATTCCTACTTTTATGGGCTTGCGTGTTATCGTTTCTGACGATGTACCAACAACAGGTTCAGGCGCTTCGACTGAATATTCAACATTCGCATTTACAGCGGGTGCTGTTGCTTCAGGCGAACAGGCAGGCTTAACCACAGAAACAGACCGCGACATTCTCGCAAAGTCTGATGCTATGTCTATTGACTTACATTACACATATCATCCTGTAGGAAGTAAATGGGCTGTAACAACAACAAACCCAACAAGAAGTCAGCTTGAAACAGTAGGCAACTGGTCGAAGGTCTACGAAACAAAGAACATTGGTATCGCAAGGATTACCAACGTATCTAATCAAGACTAGAGGTAACTAATTATGCCATCTTTATTTGAAGTTAGNGCGGGAAAACTAGCCGGCCCAACTACAGGCGGAACTGTTACNCAAGCAACTAACAAAACAACAGGTGTGACTCTNAANACAGAGTCAGGTCAGATNACNATGAACAACGCNGCGCTTGGCGCNGCNGNNGAAGCNAGNTTNACNGTNACAAACGATAAAATCGCTGCAACTGATGTTGTCGTTGTTAATCATGGTTCTGGCGGAACTGCGGGTTCTTACTTNGTAGGAGTNACAGCAATCGCNGCAGGCTCTTTTGAAATCACAGTTACAAACGTNTCTGGCGGTTCATTGAGTGAAGCAATTGTAATTAACTTTGTNGCNCTAAAAGGTGCNTCAAGTTAATGGGATTGTTTGCTTTTAAGCGAATAAGNGAAAAAGAAGCNGCNGTTGNGGTGGCTTCTATTCCTACTAAAACAAAAAAACGTAAANCCAAATCCAAGGTCGAAAATGGCAATCACGATAACAGCAACAGCGGGAAGCGCATCAGCAAATAGTTATTTAACGCTTGATGACGCAAACGCAATTATTGAAGGACTTGTTCTTGATGATGACGTTGCGGCGTGGGATGGCTCGACAACAGACAATAAAAATCGCGCATTATATACGGCAACTGTCAGAATTGATCGCGAAAGATTTCTTGGAGCAAGGGCAACAGATACGCAGGCTTTGCAATGGCCGCGAACAGGAGTCAGAAAACCAGATACTTATGTGAACACATATGCTGTCGGATTTCCTTTTCGCATTTCAACAGATTATTTTACAGATACAGAAATTCCAGATCAGGTTAAAAGAGCGCAGGCAATATTGGCTGTTTATTTAAATAATAATAGAAACGGGCTTGGCTTATCAGGCTTGGAGGATTATAAAAGAGTAGGCGTTGGCGGTGTCGCTGTTGAGCCCGTATTCAGCGGTTCCGTTGGCGCTGATCGCGTTCCGCCATTATTTGAACGCTATTTCACAGGCTTGCGAATAAGTGGGCCGGGTAACATTTCAATCAAAAGGAGTTAACATGGTTTACTATCCCGCCGCAATCATTATTACAGACACAAACACACACACAGGACGTTTTGGCAAAGTTCATTGCCTTTCCAATGCAGAAGTGACACTTGTTGCTGAGAATTTAACAGAAAATGGTTCTTCAACTATAAGTGGCATTGAAATGAAATCGTCTTCAGAAATTTGTGATTCTGTTATAACAAGCATTACTTTGGCAAGTGGAACTGTTATTGCTTACAGAATCTAATGCCAAACTTCGCGAGCGCCGTCCAGAAAGCAATAAAAAATGTTGCTTCAATTCAAGGCTTTGGACAAGATGTAACAGTAAGAACTATTACTGCGGGTTCTTACAATACAACAACAGGCGTTATTTCAGAATCGAACAGCGATGCAACTGTCAAAGCTGTTTTTGAGGATGTTAATATGCGCGAAGTAAATGAACTTATTCAGGCAGAAGATAAAAAAATTACAATATCAGCGGGGGATGTTACGACAAAACCTACGACAAAAGATAAGGTTCTTATTTCAAATATTGTACATAATATTATTCGCGTCCTTACTAAAACATCAGGCGGAACCGATATTTCTTACACCCTTTATTTAAGAACATGAGAAGAATACGCGTTGACCAAATCGGGGAATATTCAGAAGAACAAATCAATACTTTGTTATCTGTTGCTGTATTGACGGGAGATCGTATTGTCAAAGAAGGCTCGCCTGTAGATTCTGGAAGGCTTGCCGTTTCTTGGCAGATAGGAGAAAACGCAGAAAGCGGCGCACCCGCAAAGGAAGGCAAATACGGCTCATCAGGCAAAGGAACTGTAGTCAGACCGCCAAAGACTTTAAATTATCAATTAGGAAAAGAAAATTTTAGAAAAAAATATCATATTCACAATAATGTTCCATATGCTGAACCTGTTATGTTTGGAACAAGTTTGCCGCCATCTTGGGGTGGTACATACAGGAGCAATCAAGGCTTAAAGGCAAAACATCTTGATCTGTTGGCAAAAGAACTTGCAAACGAAATTCAAGACCTTTACAAACAAATAAGGGGTAAATAATGGCCGCTATTGATCTAAACACAGTAAGAGCAACAATTGAAGCTAGAGTCGCGACAGAGCTTGCCAGTAGCCCCGCAGTACCTGTTGTTTTTCACAATATGTCGTTTGATAGTAGCGCCGTAACGACCTTTGTTCAATGCCTTACGTCATTCGGCGAAAGTAATTATTTGACGCTTGGAAATGCAAGCGGACAGAACCGCGTGAATGGAATTGTTGTTTTTAATATCTTTACACCGCAGGGAATAGGTTCAGGCGATAACTACACAATCGGCAAAAGGTTGCGAGATTTATATAATCGAATTACAGTTTCAAGTGTGATCTTCGATAGCCCAATCGGGCCGGAGGTCGTTGACAATCCAAATCCTGAAGGTCAGTTTCAAACGCAACTGCGGATGACCTTTGAAATTTTTGAGGAACTTTAATTATGCCAAAATTAGTTATTACAGAAGAAATGCTTGACGCAATCGAAGCTGTAAAGGGTCGCCGTGACCCCGCTTACTGGGATGGACGTTGCAGGCGATATATGGAAAAGCAAGAAAATTTAAAAAAAGATGTAAAAAAGTCAGATAAGAGTTAATATATTTATAAATAATNCTTTTTTTTGTTATGGCTGCAATTAAGGGCGATGTTGGCAAAATAATGTTTGAAAATGCAGGCGGTACGGAAGCCGACATTTCAGGCGTTAGAAGTTGGTCTTTATCTATCACTAAGGACACAATGGAAACAACAGTAAATGGCAACACTTCAAAAACATTTATTGGCGGATTGATTTCTGGCGAGGGTTCCGCAGAGCTTATTTATGACCCTTCTGGAAACTCAGATTATCAAGCCTTCATTGATGATGTTTTAGTAACAGGCGATGCGGGCGATGCTTTGTTTGAACTTTTCCCTGATTCAAATACTTCAGCCAAAAAAATTAGTTTTGCGGGAATTATCACAGGTGCAGAATATGGCGCGACACTTGGCGAAGTTCAGATTATAAATGTCAGCTTCATTACAACTGGTGCAATAACTAGCGCTATCTGATACATTGAGTTTATTAGTCAACTAATTACCCAATGCCAAACAAAAGAACGATTGATTTGTTAACTGAATCTTATAAAGATCAGATGACAGCCAGAAGAAAATATGAATTTAAAGACGCAAACGGCGTTGTAAAAGCTAACTTATATTTTAAGCCATTAACAAGGGATGATCGAGTTCGCGCACAAGCCGCCGCAAATACAGATGATGCTTTGACAATATCAACATATCTTCTTTGTAAAAACGCAGAAAATGAAGACGGCTCAAAAGCATTTAGCCCCGCAGATGCGCCGAACCTACAAAGAGAACTTCCAGAAAGTGTATTNAACGAAATTGAATTATTTATGTTTGATATNNAATTAAATGTTGATACAGCAAAAAAATAATATCGCGAGATAATTGGATAAATTTTGAATTTTTTCTCGCAACAGAATTAGGCAAAACTTTACAGGAATTACGTTCTTTGATTACAGANGAAGAACTGATATNTTGGGCTGCATATTATGAAGTTAAGAATGAAAGAGAAAAAAGAGAATTAAATCGCCAAAGAGCAAATAGAAGGTAATATATAAGAAAAGGTTTTGTTGATTTGTGGCACAGGCTAACGTAAAACTTACAGTTGATGCTTCGCAAGCCACAAGAGCATTAAAAGGCGTACAGGCGCAATCGACAGGGTTACAGAATAATTTAGGAAAACTTAAAGCGGCGTTTGCGGGTGTAGCCATAGTCGGCATCGGAAAACAAGCTGTTAGTACAGCTTCAGATTTTCAGGCTTTACAGCTAAGAATGAAAGTTTTAACGTCTGAATTTGGCGAATTTGCAGGGGCGCAAGAGTTAGTTAGAAAAGCGCAAGATAGATTTAACTTATCAATCGTTGAAGCTACGCAAGGGATTACAGATATTTTTGCAAGATTAAGACCTTTAGGCGTTTCGTTGCAAGATATTGAAAAAACATTTATGGGTTTCAATACTGTTGCAAAATTAGGCGGATTAAATTCACAAGAAGCAAGCGCCGCGTTCACACAGCTTGCGCAGGCTTTAGGCTCTGGACGATTACAAGGGGATGAATTTAGAAGTATATCTGAACAGGTGCCGGGTTTATTAAAGGCTGTATCTGATGAAACAGGAATTGCAACAGGTAAATTAAAAGATTTTGCGTCAAAAGGTTTACTAACTTCTGATATTTTATTAAGAGCGTTGTCAAAATCAGCGGATGAAGGGGCAGACAAAATCGGCGAAATAATGGCCGCTTCGCCTGCCGAAACATTTAAAGCATTTAATAACGCTGTTTTAGAACTTCAACTAACACTTGGTGACAAATTATTGCCTGTTATTTTAAAAGTTACAAAAGGTACGACAGCATTAATTGAAGGTATTGTCAGCTTTGTCGATAGTGAAGCGGGGCAAGTTACGTTTACGTTTTTAGGAATTGCCGCGGCTATAAAAGGAATTGCGGTTGTTGTTCCAATAGTAGGCGCACAGATAGCGGCACTAAAAGCGGGATTTATTGGAATAACTGTTGCGTCAAGAATTTCACTTGGAAGCCTTGTTGCTTATAAAGCCACACTTGGAGCAACTTCAGCGGGATTTGCTACAGCTACCGCCGCCGCTACTGCATTTAAAATTGCTATTGCAAAAACTGGAATCGGTCTTTTGGTTATTGGACTTGGGTTTGTTGCCGCCGCTTTGATGAAAGCAAACAAAGAACAAAAAGAATTTAATGATCTTTTGGAACAAGGAAGTGCGCTTGAAATAACAAGAAATATTGAAGAAACTGAAGAAAAAATTAACAGATTACAAAAAAGTCTTAATAATTTAGGAACAAACAGAAATGATGCGGGTTCTGCTAAAAATATAAAAAGAGAAATTAAAACAGCACAGGAAGAAGTAGAAAAACTTAAAGCTAGTCTAGAAGATGCAAGATTAAGAGATTTAAGTAAAGAATTTGAAATTATAAAGAAAAATTTGACGGATTCAAATGCTTCTTTACAGAAAAATAATGTTATTTCAAAAGGATTGACTGAAGAAGCAAGAATAAGACTTGAACATGAAGAAGCAATCAAAGAACTTGAAGCACAATTTGAAGGAGATAAATTGAAAGAGCTTAAAGATTTACAAGATATAAATACTCAAGAAAAATTAAGAGGTTTAATAATTAAAGACAACGCAGAAAAAGCTAAAGAATTAAACGCTGCTTTTAAAAAAGTAGGAGAAGATATTGGTACAGGTATAACTGATGCGCTAGTTGGTGCTGTTCAGGGAACAAGAAGCCTCGGAGAAGCGGCAAAATCAATTCTTAATGACATAGCATCATCTTTGTTAAGAATCGGAATAAATGCTGCTTTGAGTGGTTTATTCGGTGGAACAGGTTTTGGAAAGTTTTTAGGCTTCGCAAATGGCGGAAGGCCACCTGTCGGAAGGGCTTCAATCGTTGGAGAAAAAGGGCCGGAGCTTTTTATTCCAAAAACTTCAGGTACTATTATTCCTAATGATCGTATTGGCGGCGCAAGTGGTGGCGTAACAAATAATATTGTTGTTAATGTAGACGCATCAGGTTCTAATGTAGAAGGCAACGAACAAGAAAGCAGAGAACTTGGCCTTGTTCTTTCCGCTGCTATTCAGGCACAATTAGTTCAAGAAAAACGTCCCGGAGGTTTACTTGCATAATGGCTACATTTCCACAATTCACACCTACTTATGTCGGGTTTAGTAAAAAATCATCACCAGTAAAAAGACTTGTACGTTTTGCAGATGGTTATGAACACAGAGTTTTATTTGGTTTAGCAAGTCATCAAAGTCCTAAAGTATATAATTTGGAATTTAATGAATCAGAAGAAAATGCGGATGTTATTGAAGCATTTCTAGAAAGCAGAGAAAATGACCAAGCAAGTTTTACTTTTACGCCACCGGGCGAAGGTATATCAAAAACTGGCACATATTCACAATCATCATCAACAACAATCACAGTGACTATTACAAATCATGGAATTGCTATTGGTAAAACTGTAACTCTTGATTTTACAAGCGGTTCTGCAACTGATGGAACTTTCATCGTTGCATCTGCCGCCGATCAAAATACGTTTACTGTTACAGCGGCAAGCAGTGGAACAAACAGCGGAAATGTTACTGCTACTGTATCAGGTGCAAAAAAATTTGTTTGTGAAGGTTATACAAAAGATATTCCATACAATAACAGGGCAAAAATAAAAACATCATTTAGAGAGGTGTTTGAGCCATGAGTTCTAGTGTCATAAGTGATATTCAATCAATAAATCCTTCATCTATTATTGAATTATTTACTCTTACAACTTCAACTGCTTTGCATGGTTCTGCTACAACATATCGATTTCACGCTGGTTCAAGTTTAAATTCTAATGGTGAGATCGTTTGGTCGGGTAATACATATCAAAGATTTCCCGTAAAAGCAGAAGGGTTCGCATATCAAAAAGGTCAAATTCCAAGACCAACTCTAACTGTAAGCAATGTTCTTGGAACGATTACATCAATACTTTTAAGTGTAAATCAAACAACAACTGGCAACGATTTAACAGGTGCAACTTTAACAAGAATACGAACACTTGCTAAGTTTATTGATGCTGTTAACTTTGCTGGCAATGTAAATCCTTATGGCACACCAGACCCAAATGCTGAGTTTGCACAAGAGATATATTCTATTGATAGAAAATCACAAGAAACAAGAGATGTCGTTGTTTTTGAATTAGCTGCACCCATTGACCTTATTGGTGTTCGTGCGCCAAAAAGACAATGCACAAGGGCTGAATTTCCTAGCATTGGATTAGCTGTTTGATGACTTGGAAAGATGACGCATTGCTTCACGCTAAGGAACAAGACCCAAAAGAATCTTGTGGTCTTTTATTAAATATTCGCGGAAAAGAAAAATATTTTCCCTGTCAAAATTTATCAATAACTTCTCATCAATGTTTCATAATGAATCCAGAAGATTNTGTNAAAGGNGATGAACTTGGNGAAATTATTGGAATTGTTCATTCGCACCCGATNACACCGCCTGTCGCTTCAGANGCCGATAAAATAAGCTGTGAAGATTCAAATTTGCCTTGGTATATTGTNAANCCNAAAACAGAAACTTGGGGATATTATGAGCCTTGTGGATTTAAANCNCCNTTANTNGGGAGAACTTGGGTTTGGGGTGTTACTGATTGTTTNAGTTTGGTNGANGATTGGTATTNNCAAGAAAAAGGAATTTCTTTTAAAAAAGCTACAAGACCCCTAACACCTGAAATATTTCATGAAAATCCACAATCAAAAGAAGATGGTGATTTTAATAATTATTTAATTACAGCGGGTTTTCGTTCATTAACACCAGACGAAAAACTACAAAATGGCGATGTTTTGGCGATGAGTATTTTAGGCAAAGGTTTAAATCATGTTGGAATTTTTATAGATGGTGATGTTTTACATCATTTAGGCGATAGACTATCTTGTAGAGAACCATACAATCCTTGGTTGTTAAAATGTACAGGGGGTCGGTATCGTTATGATGCGTAAAATAAAACTGTATGGCGAACTTGTAAAAATAACAGGTCATAAAGAATTAGAAGCCGTAGTTAATACAACAGCGCAAGCTGTAAGTTTTCTTGTAAATAATTTTCCTGAATTAGAAGGCCATATGGCAAATAAATATTATCAAGTTTTATTGGGCAAAGAAAATTTAAATATAGATGAATTGCATTTTCCAGTAGGTCAATCTGATATTAAATTTGTTCCTGTCATCACTGGTTCAGGTGGTTTAGGCAAGGCTTTATTAGGTGGTGTTTTAATTGCTGCGAGTTTTGGTGTTGGTGGTTTTTTTGCTGCACCTTTAACAATGAGTGGTGGATTTGCTGCCGCTGGTTTGGGTGCAAAAGCCGCTTTTGGTATAGGTGCTGGATTAGTTTTAGGCGGTGTAAGTGATATGTTATTTCCTACGCCTAAAATGCCACAATTTAGTTCAGAACAAGACCCAAGATTGTCCTTTAGTTTTAGTGGGACGCAACAGACAAGCCGGGCCGGAACNCCAGTTCCTTTAGTATATGGCGAAATTTTTACTGGTTCTGTTGTAATAAGTTCTTCAATAGATACTGAACAGGTGCAAGTATGACCGACAATAAAAAAATTATTCGTGGTTCATTTGGTGGAGGTTCGAAGCCTTCTCCACCTCCACAACCTACAAGAACGCCTGATACCTTACATAGTAAGCAGTTTGTAACATTTTTGGATTTAATTTCTGAGGGTGAGATCGAGGGAAGTGCATCTGCATCAAAAGCAGGGATAACAGATAAAAATTCTACAGAATACAAAAATGCATATCTGAAAGATGTTTTTTTGAATGATACACCAGTATTAAGGGCAACAGCTTCTAATACAAATCCACAAGATTTAGATTTTAATTTTCAAGATGTAACATTTAATTCAAGACATGGCACTGCCAACCAAACAAAAATTGATGGCATTGAAAGTTCTTCTTCTTCTACCCCTGTTGGAATTACAGTAACAGCATCTTCGCCAGTTACAAGACAAATTACAAATACAAACGTTGATCGTGTAAAAATTACGATTACATTTCCACAGATACAAGTGGCAACAGATAGTGGAGACTTATTAGGAGATACAGTTAAATTTAAAATATCTGTTCAATATAATTCTGGCGGTTTTACAGACGTTCATACTGACACTGTTACTGGAAGAACCGCTGACGCATATCAAAAAGATTTTTCAATAAAACTTACTGGTTCTTTCCCTGTTGATATTCGTGTTACAAGAATTACTGCCGATAGTACAAGTAGTAGCACAGTAAATTCATTTCAATGGACAAGTTTTTCAGAAATAATTGATAACGCTTCTACATACGCAAATTCTGCTTATAACGCAATAAGACTAGATTCACAACAGTTTGGTTCTATTCCTAGCCGGAAATTCCGTATTCGCGGTATCAAAGTAAGGATTCCGGGGGCTGGTGCATCTAGTTCTGGAACACCAACTGTTGATAATGCAACTGGCCGGATAGTTTACCCAGATGGATATATATTCAATGGTGTTATGGGGGCTGCTGTTTATACAAATTGCCCTGCCATGGTGTTGCTTGACTTGCTTACTAATACACGTTATGGATTTGGCGATCATATAACAGACAGTAATTTAGATTTATTTTCTTTTGTTACTGCCAGCAAATTTGCAAATACTCTTGTAGATGATGGGCTTGGAGGACAGGAAGCCAGATTCAGTTGTAATGTAAATATTCAATCATCAAGTGAAGCGTTTGATCTTATAAATGAACTTGCTGGTGTAATGCGATGTATGCCAATTTTTACCGCTGGTTCAATTACGATTACCCAAGATTCGCCAAAAAATGCGAGTTACCTTTTTAATCTAAGTAATGTTACTTCTGAAGGTTTTAGTTATTCTGGTAGTAGCTTAAAACAAAGACATACTGCTGTTGCTGTCTCATACTATAATATGGATAGTCAGGATGTAGATTTTGAAGTTGTAGACGATACAACCGCACAAAGTAAATTTGGAATTATTACAAAACAAGTAAAAGCCTTTGCTTGTACATCAAGAGGTCAAGCTGCAAGGTTAGGTAGATCAATATTATTCGCAGAACAAAATGAATCTGAACTTGTTAGTTTTACTACTTCTATTGATGCTGGGGCTGTAGTAAGGCCGGGCGCAATTATTGATATAAATGACCCTGTTCGTGCTGGTGTAAGAAGAGGTGGAAGATTATCTGCTGTTACATCAACAACAGTAATGACTATTGATGATGCCAACGCTTCTGATTTAGCAACAACAAATGACCCTAAATTTAGCGTTGTTTTACCAGATGGAAGTGTTGAAACAAAAGATGTTACCAGTATTAGCACTGATGGGGTTGTAACTGTAAGTTCTGCATTTTCACAAACACCCAATGTAAATACTGTTTGGCTTTTATCAAATACAACAGTACAATCACAAAAATTTAGAGTTATTACTGTTGAAGAACAAGATGGAATAAATTTTTCAATTACAGCCCTTTCTTACGTTGAAGCTAAATATGACTTCATTGAAGATGGTTCAAGTCTACCAACAAGAACTATATCAGTACTAAATGAATTAAAGCCACCACCATCCAACCTTACTGCTGTTGAAACAATTGTACCTATAAACAACCAAGCAGTATCAAAAATATTTATTAGTTGGCAACCAATTGTCGGGGTTATTGAATATCAAGTTAATTATCGTTTTGAAAACAGCAACTTTGTTTCTGAAAAAGTTTCAAGACCTGATTTTGAAATTAAAAACAGTCAGCTTGGAACATATGAAATACAAGTATTCAGTTATAACGTACAAGGACAGCTTTCTGCTACATCAAACGATCTTACATTTGAAGCCATCGGAAAAACAGCAAGACCGCAAGATGTTTCAAATTTAAGAATAGAACCAATATCAGATCAATTTGTACGACTTAGATTTGATAAGGCCACAGATGTTGACGTAACCCACGGAGGAAACGTGGTAGTCAGAGCGTCAAATATTGCAGATGGAACAGCAACTTTCACAAACTCTGTAGATGTCATTCCAGCTTTGCCCGGCAATGTGAGCGAATCAATTGTCCCTAATATTGTTAATGGCGAATATATTTTAAAATTTAGAGATGATGGAGGCAGATTAAGTGAGGGCGAAACTTCTGTAATAGTTACCAGCCCTGACCCATTTCCAAAACTCACAGTTTTAACGGATAGAGAAGATACAGATTCACCACCTTTTGCTGGTACAAAAGTTGATTGTTTTTTCTCTGATGATGTTAATGGTCTTGTTCTTGGTTCTTTGGTTACACTTGATTCCGAAGCAGATTTTGACTCTATTGCAGATTTTGACTTTTTAGGGGCTGTTGATATTACTGGCGGTTCATATGAATTTGCAAATACTTTAGATTTAGGTGGCAAACAACCTTTGAGATTACGCAGACATTTTGTAACACAAGGTTTTTATCCAAATGATTTAATTGATAAAAGATCAGGTAATATTGATACTTGGACAGATTTTGATGCTGCCACTGCATTTGATGTTGGTGCTTCTTTACTTGTAGCTACTACTGANCTAGATCCTGANTTGTCAACNTCTGCGACTTATGGGCAAAGCGGGACAACAATAACAATTACAAAAACTGCACACGGATATTCTGTTGGTGATTTCGTTGTTATTACATTTACTGCTGGTTCTGCTACAGATGGAAACTATGAAATTACATCAAAAACAGATAATACATTTACAGTGACTTCAGCTACTAGTGCAACAATATCTGCTGGAACTTCTTGCACATATGGAGCAAACTTTTCAAGATTTAATCCTTTTGTCAATGGAACCTATGTTGGTCGTGGTTTTAAATTTAGATGCGAAATGGATTCAGATGACCCTGCACAAAGTATTGAAATAGATCAGCTTGGATATACAGCAGAATTAGAAAGTAGAACAGAAACAAGTCTTGGTAATGCAGGGGCTACAGGCGGTGGGATTATTTCATCAGGTACTTCTCAGAAATCTGTGACATTTACCAATTCATTTTTTACAGGTCAATCTGGCACAAGTGTTGCTGCTAACTCTGTTCTACCTAGTATTGCAATAACAATAGAAAATGCACAAAGTGGAGATTTCTTTGCTTTATCTTCTATAACAGGCAATGGATTCAATATAGATATTAAAAATGGTTCAAGTCATGTAAATAGGGAATTTAAATATACTGCAACTGGTTTTGGTCGTGGCTCTTAAATTATGATAACCTTAAAGAAAAATTAGAGTAAAATGGCTACCCACGATTACGTTATTGATAATAGTACTGGAGCAAATGTAAGATCAGACATCAATANNGTATTACAAGCAATATTAACAAATAACAGTAGTTCATCTGCTCCATCTACAACAGCAGCCTATATGTGGTGGGCTGATACTACAAATGGTGTTTTAAAGATACGAAACTCTGCAAATGATGGTTGGGTAGAACTTTTACAACTAGATGGGACTCTAACTCTTGAAGATGGTTCTGCAAGCACCCCTGCATTAGCTTTTAGAGATGATTTAAATACAGGTATTTTTAGTGCTGGTGCTGATATTGTAAGTATTTCTGCTGGTGGAGTCGAACGTGCAAAATTTGGTTCCTCTATTGCTGTTATTAATGATGATGGTGTAGATGTAGATTTTAGGATTGAAGGTTCTTCAATACAAAATTTATTTTACGTAGATGCTGGTAATGATCGAATTGGCATAAATCAGTCAACACCTCAATCAATATTGCATATTGCTCATTCATCTGGAAACTGTGTTCTCGAGTTACAGAGGAATGATTCTAATACAACTGGCGGTATAGGCACAATTAATTTTACTGCTTCAGATGGACATTCAGTTGGAAGTATTGGAATGATTGGAGACGGAAATAATGAGGGTGGAGATATTGTATTTAGAACTACAAGTGATGCTGCAAATGCTGACCCTTTTAATGCTGCAACGCCAGAAAGAATGAGACTTACAAGCCTTGGCAGATTAGGTGTGGGCACAGTATCTCCACAGAGTATATTCCATGTAAAACTATCAACAAATAAACATATTATTTTTAGTGACTCACAAGGAGAAGTAGGAAATGTCCCTTGCATTGTTCCNATAAACGATTCTCATACATTAGAAGATTTAGGCTTTAGAGCTAATCATCTTAACTTTGCTGCTGGTACAGGAGGGCAATCTTCCGCACAAAAAATGACAATAGATGATACAGGNGTNGCTATTGGTNCNGGNNATATTGATGCNGCAGNTTTNTTNCATATNNANTGTGGNACAGATAAAAACATTNNTTANAGNGGTGGNATNGGNGAGATNGGNANTCTTGCAGGCTTTCAATGTGTTAATGATGCTCAAAGTGGTAATACAGGCTTTGGAATAAGGGCATCTGAAATAAGATTTGCAATCACTAGTGCTGAAAAGGTAAGAATTGATAGTGATGGATTAAAGTTTAACGGAGACACCGCAGCAGCAAACGCTTTAAACGACTATGAAGAAGGAACTGTTACTATAACTTTAAACTCGCATAGTGATAATACGAATGTAAGTGTATCTGGAAATACAACCTTAGATACTACAGGCCATTATATAAAGATTGGAGATTTTGTTCATGTTTCTGCGACATTTACTGGTTTAAATGCTAGTGGTGGAAATAATAGACAGAACCATGTACTTTTTAGCTGTTCGGGATTACCATTTGCGACTTTCGGTGGAACAGGTGCATCTACACAGACAACAGCATTAGGATACAATAGAGGACTTTACGCAAGATATTCTACAAGTCGAATAGATGATGATCTAAGCAATTTTTATTATTATATGGGTGCAGGTGGTACGATAGCTTTTATGCAAACAAATCAAGTAGACAATAATGGTACATTATTCCTTGCATTAAATAATACTGATACTGGTCAGTTCTTGACAATGCAGGTAAGCTATAGAGCAAACTAATAGACCGAGCTAAGTCTAAAAACTAAGCCTAAACCTGTTTTAATCGGAGATTAATCCTAATGGCACTCACAGAGTCAATTGAATACGACAAAATTGAAATTGTCACTCAACACAAAATTGTGCAAGTAAGAAAAGCCACTGTTGTTAAAAAAGATGATAATGAAATTGCAAGGTCTTATGAAAGATATACTTTATCGGCTGGCACACTTGATGAGTCAGATAATTTAGTTGATAATCCTTTAGATAAAGAACCTGATGGTGTTACAGCAATTCCAGATGATATCAAAAATGTTTGTAATGCATTATGGACTTCAGATTTAAAAGCAGCCTACAAGGCACATCTCATAGCAACTAAACCAACTTACGGACTTTCAGAATGACAAATCAAAAACGTATCGACCAACTAAAACTTGAATTGCAAGTTGCAGTAGATGAATACAACAAAATTGGACAAAAAATTCAAGAAATGAATTTTGCTCGCGAAAATTTTAAAATGAAAGCATTTTCATGTTCTGAAAGACTCAAAGAACTAGAGGGCAACAATGAAATAACTACTGCAATTAAACCAGAAGTTGTAGAATAATAGCTGTCACTTTTGTTGTACCTTGGTAGATAAGACAGAAAGTCCAACGTAAAGCGGTGCTAATGCACAGATTCCGCAAAAAGTTATAATGGTAACAGGAACTAATGCTTTTAGAAAGGCTTCTCGAATCATGGCAAAAATTTCTCAAATATTATCTATTTTAAGTTTTTTAATTTCAGCGTCAATGTTGGGCGGAGGTTACTTCGGATACAAATACGTTACATCTGAACAATTTAAAACAAAGATGATGAATGAAGTATTGGTAAATGTACAAAAATTAATGCCAAAAATGTTAGAAAATGCCATCCCACAAAGAACAGGAGAATCCATTTTATTACTTAAAGAAAATAAATAATTGGAAATACCAGAAATTGTTATTCCTGAAATACCAATTATTCATATTCCTACAACAAATCAAAGCCTTAATATAGCTTTGCCTAGAATTGATATGGTGGGCTGTACGAAGACGCATAGAGATATTTCTGTAAAGAATACACAGATTGTTTTTGATGATTCAAACGGCGCTTATTTTAGCTGTCCTTCAGGGCATACAATTCCATCTTATATACCGATAAACTATGACCCCAAAGAATTGGAATATATGCAAGATGAAGCTAAACCGACAATCAATACACCCCCGCCGCCGCCAAGAGAAAATCCAGTTATTCCCCCTAACAACGAAAAAGATATTGTTTTATTAACAGATTGCCCTGACCCAAATTCCAACAGAAGAATCGGGGATTATGCTAATGATAAGAAGCTAGAGAGGATTGTCGCTTTTGAAAGAGATAGTGCGGGGGTCTGTCAAGCCATCTACGAGCCAGTACCTTTTCAGGAACAATATATACCGCCAGTTAGTCTTATTATTAATACTGCTNTTATTGGTTTGGTCGCNGGTGGCTCTGCGGTTCTTGTTCCNATAATTCAAGGNNTAGCAAAAACAGCTATNAANAAATTAGGNAAGAAATTTNTNAAAGAAACTAATCAGGATTNATTTCGTGAGTATGTGGGATAACTTGATTCGGCTTTGGTTCCAAATAAATATCTGCACATAACCCATAAAAAGGACTATCTTCATGCACTCGTACTCCGTTAGCCAATAGATTCCCACATTCGCGAATACGCGCTATTTGCCAATCTAATCTCTTGTTTTCTAATATTTGCTGTTGTAATTTGACTTGAGTGGTTGCGGCTTCTTCACAGGTTGTTTGAAGTGATCTATCAAGAGGAATTGTAAAATTCAAGCTAAATCCTGTATTTAAAGCAAAACTATCTTTATTTGTTCCTGAATAATTTTCCTGAAAAAATAAAATATCGCCCGGATTATCTGGAACACCATCATCGTTTGCATCTGTTGGGTCATAANANGGNGTTNNATAGNAATGNTCAAAAGGTTTTCTATAGTTAGCACCAAAAGTAATAAANGGNGAAAATGTAAGNGTTGCACCCTGACAAACAATATTATTTCCAAACTGATTCGTGGTCATATTGCCTGTTAAAGATTGTATAGCCATATTCGTAACGCTTCCGTTGTTTGATTGGCTAACAGCGTTTGCAAGGGCTTCTAGAGGTGTTAGAGCTATTGGGAAAAGACAGAGGTAGATGTAACTACTGATTCGCTTTCTATATTTCTTTGAATGATCGTCATGTTTTGAAGGCCTGCCCCATGATATGTTTCTGTAAATTGAAAGGCATCGCCTGTAACTTCCCAGTTTGGTTTTGATGAAAGATCTAATCCTGTCCATGTATACACAGTTCCATTTACAGTTTCATTAATAGTTGTGGGAGGTGGAGTAATACTATCACCATCCATAGAAACCCCAACACCTGTAACTGTATATTCGTATCCTGTTGCATAGTCAAAACTGGTAATGGTTTCTGATATTGAAGTAGTGGTATTAGTGGTACTTGAAACTGTGCCGGTGGTGAAGGCCGGCGTGATTGGTTGAGCATCAACTGGTATGACATAAAAAAACAGTAATAGTAGAAGTTTTTTCATTCATTAGTTAGTTGTGACCGAAGTAACAAAAGAACCTGTCGTAATAGAACCCGCACCGCCAGAATCTAAATCTGTAATTGTATGATCTGAACCAATAGTGACATCAAATCCTGTTCCTGATCCCGCTTCAGTTGATATAACACTTCCAAAATTATTAACTTCGCCGACAGCTAAATCACCACTTTGCATTGCATCTGGTTGTAATAATGATTCTGTTATTGACCAATTTGTAGCATCTGTATTGATAGAATATTGCCCTGCATCAAAAGTAACAGCGTTAGTTGTTGAGTTAACAGTAAAACCCCCTAACTGATCCCCTGTATTTGAAGTTCCGACATTTGTTCCTGAGGCAGAATAAGAACCGCCAAGTCTTTCAACTTGCGAGCCTGCGGCATTGACCTGTATTTGAACAGTTGTCATCATGCTCGAAGTTACGTCTGCATAACTCGCGGATGGAAGCAACAATAAAAAAGGAAATAGTTTTTTCATTTGATACCTACTTTGGAGTCTTTATTGTCTACTATAAGCTTGTTTTTCTTCTTGTCGCCATTTTTTTTGATATTTAGCCCGAAATTTCCTAAAACTGTACTTAAAATTCCTGCCGCGAAGGTGGTATCAATTTGCCTTGTTGAGTTTCCATAGTATGAAAAACTAATAACCGCCAAAGACCAAATCAACACAATAAATTGGATTCCAGTAGAAACCCAATTCATCCCATCTTTGGTTTCTTCTTCTTCCATAATTAAGGCTTTTTGCTAAAACTAGCAAACTTGTCTACAGTTGGAAAGAATATATTACAGAAACATGATTCGATTTATCAAGCCAATACTGAAGTTTTTCGTCAAATCGAACGCAGTAAAATCTCTTGTCGTTGGATTACTTGAAGACTATGCCAAATCCACAGAAACAGACATTGATGACGAAATCGTTAAGTTAGTTAAAGAGAAGTTGTGGCCTGTTACATAACTTTAAGTTATGGTTGGCTTAAGGCATTAGGTGGTCAATGCCTTCTCTGCAAAAAAAAAATGGGCTAACTAATTCCCCAAAAGTTAGCCTATTTCAACTATAGGAGGTTTTCTTGCTATGGCTTGGGATGATTGGCTTACCATAACAGAAACGCTTGAAGATCAACTTTATCTTGAGATTCAAGCGCGAATGTTGGCAGAAATAACAGACTTTGAATATTTGCTTGAATTAGCTGTAAACTATCAGCGGCAAAATTGGCAAAAAGACGAGATCATCAAAAATTGCATCGCAAAAATTGGTGATCTCGAAACAGAACTAATTAAAATAAGTCTTAAAAAAGAGAAAGACGATAATAATTCAAGAGTTAAAAAGGCATATCATCGCCCGCTGTAGGCTCAATAAAGTTTAAATTTATATTTCCAAAGTCTCCATATTTACCTTCTTTGCCTTTGGCGTTAATATAAATGCCCTCTACTTCAACTTCATCGTTTTTTGAAAAATCCCAAACTTTCCCTTTTGTTGTTTTTGTATCAACCAATTTCATCAAGTGGTCACAAAAACCGGGAACGGATTCGACAGGAATAAAAAGAGACATTCCTTTAGGATATTTTTCAGTATCTTCAAATTCTTGACTTCTTTCGTTTGTTGAATATTTGATTGGATAAGGTGTGGCGGGTTTGAATTTAAATTCAGGCATGATTAAAATGATTAAATAAAAGTTTTTTAAAAAGATCAGAAAGCGAAATTTTGTTTTTTTCGCAATAATCTCGAATTAGGGTGGCTTGCGTATCATCGGTTCTAAAATAAAATTTGTTGCGGTTGTAATAAGAATTGCGGCGTGATCGAAGTTGCGCAAGGACTTCTTCGCCTGATTTTGTGGCCTGTTCTTCGGTCATTAATCATCTTTATACTTTTCAACAGCTTGGCGCAAAAATCTGCCGTGTTCAGATAATGTAATATTTTCAGGACGTACTTGCTTTACTTTTAAATTAAAATGTTCTTTGAACTCTTTCAAGATTTGTTCTTGATGACCTGAATCGCGAATGTCCTGACAGATCAAATCCCTTGCTTGCGGGTTGATAGGCTTGGGAATTAAATAATCTTTGTCGGGTTCTTGATTCGGTTTTGTCGGTGTTCTCACAACATCGTTATTTTCTGGTTGTTTTTTATCTGTTACTTTTTCTTCTTCTTCCATATTGAAATCCATATCTGTTTCAATACCAAGAATTTTTTTTATGCTGTATCGACTTTCATAAGTTACGGAACCGCCCCAAACATGGGTTTCGTTTTTCTTTGGATTTTCTAATTCTCTAGGCGGTAGAAACAAAGGAAGTTTGCTCACTTCTTCATGGCCGTTTTGGTGCATTAATTTTGTAACAAGCAAGGTTTGACCTGTTGGCGTGTAATCAAATACTTGGCTTATTGAAATTTTATTTTTAAGTAAAACAGGCGTAACTAAAGACAACATTTGTTCAAGTGGTAAATAGCTGTAGCCAAATTTTCCGACCCCGACTTGTTTTGTTTTTCCCATTGTTGGGAAATCTTTTTGAGCTTGTTGAAAATCTTTCATAAACTCTTGCTTGAGATTTGGTTTTGTTTGGTTTTCCATAGTAATTTTTAAAAAGCACCTAAACGAAAACTCTTACCTTAATCGTTTAGGCGTCTACATTTATTAGTCTACCAATTTATTCAGGTTTGTCAAAAGTTTTTATATTTATATTTGCGCCAATGTGTTCAAATCGTTTTGCATAGCGTTTNAANGCCTGCAAACAAACAACAAGAGAATCATCCGCAAGAACAGTTCCGCCAGATGTAACAGATAGGGCATCAAGCGTACTACGAGTTAATTTATCAACATCCCCTGTTGTTTTGCTAGTACAGAAAAAAGGCGCGTTATTTTTTAAAATTTCTGCATTTTTACCAGTTCCAAAATGGCTCTTAGGGCGCGGCATTATAAATTCAATAGAAACTTGCACGGGTTCATTAAATGGATTGCCTGCAAACGCTTCA
>FUFK010075660.1_pt1 | contig 20498 bp, 24 predicted proteins | sample 1021851 | NCBI WGS metagenome assembly FUFK01 (sample SAMEA51879418, study PRJEB19060) | metagenome
ATTGATCATGCAATATCAGAAGACAACAAATAATTAAGCTGCAATTTTTTTTCTAACGAAAGATTGATAACTATCTGATAAATCCATTATTGTTTTGCAAACTTTAAAAGAATAATTTGATATTTTCGAAACAGGTGTTACCTCTGCTGCAGTACCTGTTAAGAAGCATCCAACAAAATCCTTTAATTCGTTGGGTGAGATTTTTCTCTCAATAACTTTGATATTTTTAGATTTTGCAATTTCAATCACAGTTCTTCTAGTNATTCCATCTAAGAATGAGTCTGGTACTGGAGTATGNAGTTCCCCTTTAGTATCCTTGAAAAAAATATTTGCACCAGTTGCTTCTGCAACATTTCCCTCGTGATCTAACATTAGAGAATCTGTGTAGCCTTGTCTCTCTGCCTCGTGTTTTGACAAAGTGCAAATCATGTAAAGTCCTGAAGCTTTTGTATCCCATGGTATTGAGTCAGGAGAAGGTCTTCTCCAATTTGATATATTTAACTTAATACCTTCAGTTTTAAGTTTAGGATCAAAATAAGATCCCCACTCCCAAGTTGCAATGGCCACATGAATTTTTGTTTGTTGAGCNGANATTGCCATCATCTCACTTCCTCTCCAAGCTACAGGTCTTACATANCCATTTTTTACATTTTGAGCTGATACAATTTTTTTTGTTGCAATATTTATGTCGCTCTCAGAATAAGGAATTTCAAAACCCATTCTTTTTGCTGAATAAAAAAATCTTGAAGTATGTTCCTCAAGTTTAAAAATATTTCCGTCATAAACTCTTTCACCTTCAAATACACAACTTCCATAATGTAAACCATGACTTAAAACATGTAGCTTTACATCAGACCAATCAACTAAGTCTGAATTGTACCATATTTTACCGTCTCTTTTATCGTAAGGAATCATATTAAAAAGATTTATTTATAAAAAATATATTCCTATATATAATATGTCAATATAACTTACCAATTATGAAAAATCTTCTTTACCTAAAAGATGAACAATTAAAAGGTTTTATTGAAAAAATCTTTGTTGGTTACAGGGAAACATTTAACGATTCAAAAAAAGTACTTAAAAAATACAATTTAGGAACTGCTCATCATAAAGCTCTGCATTTGATATCATTTTATGATGGGATAACTATTACTCAATTACTTAACAAGCTAAACGTAACAAAACAAAGTTTAAATAGAGTTATAAATGATTTAAAAAAATTAAATTATCTAGAATTTAAAAAGGATACTAAGGACACAAGAGTAAAACATATTTTTTTAAATGATAAAGGTAAGAAAATATTTGATGAAATTTTTTTATCCCAAAAAAAAAGGATTTATAAAGCATTACTTAACTCAAGTTCGAAAGAAGTAATAAATTTTGAAATAGTTTTAAAAAGAATAATCGATGGAAAGTTTTAAATCTCATATTTTAGTAATTGATGATGACGANGGAATAAGGTCATTACTTAAACAATTTTTAAATGAAAACGGGTATTTAGTAAATACAGCCTCAAATGCATTGGAAGCGAAAGAAAAGATTTCGATAATAAAATTTGATCTTTTGGTCTTGGATATAATGATGCCTGGTAAGAGTGGNTTAGAATTTATTTCTGAAAATAAAAATAATTTAAATGTGCCAATCATTTTACTTACGGCTAAAGGAGAAGCGAGTGAAAGAGTTGAAGGGTTAGAAACAGGTGCAGATGATTACTTGCCCAAACCTTTTGAACCTAAGGAACTTTTATTAAGGATTAATAATATCTTAAAAAAAACCAAAAAAGTTAATCTTAAACACGTCCTTGAATTCGGCTCAATTAAAATAGATTTAAATAAGTTGATGATTACCAATCAAAATAGTAATTTTAAAATTAACAATACTGAAAAAACAATTTTAGAAAAAATGATAAATAATCCTGGTAAAGTATTTTCAAGAATTGATATTGGTAATTTAATTAAAATCGATAAAGAAAGATCAATTGATGTAATTATTACTAGGCTCAGAAAAAAAATTGAGACAAATCCAAAAAATCCAAAATACTTACAAACAATTAGAGGTTCAGGCTATGTTCTCTGGGTTGAGTAGTTATATCAAAAAGTTACTTCCAAAGAGACTTTTTTATAGAGCATTACTAATTGTAGCTACACCAGTAATAATATTGCAAATTATTATATCGATTGTTTTTTTTGATAGCCTCTGGATAAAAACTAATAAAGGAATGACCAGGGCTTTAGTAGGTGAAATTAAATTTTTTATAGATGCGTACGAAAATGAGGAATATGAAAAAGATAATTTGATTAAACTATTTAAAGAACATCATAATTTTAATGTGAAGTTTCAGACATTTGGGGATATTCCAGAAACAGATATGGAAAGATGGTTTAGTCCCATGGATAGAACTCTGAGAAGAGAATTGAAAAATAAATTTAATAATTATTGGTTTGATACAACTACGTATAAAGAATTAATTGAGTTGAAGATTGAATATCTTAATGGTTATTTTGAATTTTTAATTCCAAAGAATAGAGTCACTAATACATCAGCCAGATTATTTGCGTTATGGATAACATTCCCAGCATTTTTGTTAATTACAATCGCTCTAATCTTCTTAAAAAATCAAACTCGTCCAATAATTAATTTAGCAAAAGCATCAGAAAAATTTGGCAGAGGTGAAGATGTTGAGGAGTTTAGACCTTCGGGTGCTCTGGAGATAAGACAAGCTGGTTTTGAGTTTGAAAGAATGAGAAAGAGAATATTGAGACACTTAAACCAAAGATCTGAAATGCTTTCAGGTATAAGCCATGACTTGAGAACTCCACTCACTAGAATTAAACTTCAACTTGCTCTAATAAAAGACGAAAAGATTTCAAGTAAATTATCTGAAGATGTGGAGGATATGGAAAAAATGTTAAATGAATACCTTCAATTTACTAGCTCTACATCATCTGAAAAAACTGAACTTTTTGATATTTCAAAATTACTNAATCATTCAATTATGAAATATGAGAATAACAATATTACTTCTAATATAGAGCAAGAGATTTTTTTTAATGGAAGAAAAAGTTTAATAAATAGATGCATAGATAACTTAATTAATAATTCCCTTAAATACTCAAATAAAGTTTTGGTAAATTTAAAAAAGATTCATAAAAGCTTGATAATTACTGTTGATGACGACGGTCCTGGAATAGCTGAGAGTGAATATGAAAACGTTTTTAAACCATTTTACAAAATAAATAAAGGAAGAGGTGATTCTAAGTCTAGTGTTGGCTTGGGTTTATCAATCTCATCAGATGTAGTGAGATCCCACGGGGGTAGTATTACATTAGATAAATCTAGTCTTGGCGGTTTAAGGGTTAAGATCTCTTTGCCTTTTTAATTTTTTTAGACTTTAAAGTTTTGATTTCCTTTTCTAATTTTTCTATTCGTTTCTTTAATACCTCAGTTTCCTCTTTTGTAGAAATCTTCATTCTTAAAACAATTTCATCCCTTTGAGATCTTACAATATTGACGATTTCTTCGCTTAAATCTTTATAAGATATAATTCCTTGTTCAAATAATTTTGCAAATTTTTCAATGATAAATTTAGACTTTGACATATTTTTTTTTTTTACGATAGTATATCTTATATTTCATTTTTATAATGTTTGTAAATAATCTAGATCCTGTCGCGTTTGAATTTTTATCCTTTCAAATAAGGTGGTATTCATTAGCATATATTTTTGGTTTTTTGATAGGTTGGTATTATATCAAAAATTTCTTAACTAAAGATTTGAGGGAAAAAACTTTAGTCGACGATTTTATCACTTATCTAATTTTAGGAGTAATTATTGGTGGTAGNCTAGGNTACGTAATTTTTTACAATTTTTTTTATTATTTAAGTCATCCTTTTGAAATATTTTTTATTTGGCAAGGTGGTATGTCTTTCCATGGTGGCTTGCTGGGTGTTTGCCTAGCCACTTATATATTTACTCAAAAATATAATTTAAATTTTTTTAGATATACAGATTTGGTGTCCCTTGTGGCACCGATAGGAATTTTTTTAGGTAGGGTTGCAAATTTTATAAATTCTGAGCTTTACGGCAGAGAAACNGATTTTATTTTTTCAGTTAATTTTAATAAGGTAGATAATCTTTTTAGACATCCTTCGCAATTATACGAAAGTTTTTTTGAAGGTATTGTTTTGTTCATAATTCTAAATTTCCTTTGGAAAAAATTTTCAGAAATTCCTGGAGTAATATCGTCACTATTTTTAATTTTTTATTCTCTTTTTAGATTTATAATTGAGTTTACAAGGGAGCCCGATGCTCATCTAGGTATCTTAATGAATATTTTTACATATGGGCAAATGTTATCAATTGCATTTTTTATTTCTGGAGTAATACTTTTTAAATTTGTAAAAAAATGATCACTAAGGCTCAATCATTAGATAATTTTATTGATAAATCTCTTTATGAAAAAAATAAAGGTTATTATCAAAGAAAAGTGGAATTTGGTCGAAGAGGNGATTTTATTACATCTCCGGGAATTTCAAAACTTTTTTCTGAAATGATTGCTATTTGGGTTGTATCATTTTGGGAAAATTTAAATAAACCAGAAAAAATCAATTTAGTAGAATTGGGGGCAGGAAATGGGGAGCTCATAGAAGTCTTAATTAATACATTAAATAAATTAGAAATTGTAAAAGATAAATTCAAATTTTTTATTTTTGAAAAAAGCGTGTCTCTTAAAAAATTACAAAAAAAAAAGTTTTCAAAAAGTGTTAAGTGGTTGGATAATTTTGATAAATTACCAAATTTTCCAACTATATTTTTGGCCAACGAATTTTTTGATGCTTTGCCAATAAAGCAGTTTATTAAAATAAATGAAGATTGGTATGAAAATTATGTATTATTAAATAAAAGTGGAAAATTCTCTCTTGAGAAGAAAAAAGTCACTAAAAAAAAGATGGAGAAAATTTTTAATCAAGGGATCGATAAAAATCAAAATTTTATAGAATTTTCACCTTTAATGGTCAAATATCTAAAAAGTATTTGTAAAAAAATCAAATCTTCTGCGGGGGGTATTTTATTAATTGATTATGGTACCTCTGACAAAAAAATGTACGATAGTTTACAAGGGATTAAAAATCATAAAAAAGTAAATATTTTTGATGACTACCAAAACATTGATATAACTCATCATATAAATTTTAACTTTATCAGACAAATTGTTAATTTAAATGGATTAAAAGTTGGTGGTATTACTAATCAAGGAAGTTTTTTAAAAAACATGGGAATAGATTTAAGAGCTGAAATATTNTCGAAAAAAATGAGTTTCCTAAAAAAAACAGATCTTTACACAAGAATAAGAAGGCTAACTCACAAAGATGNGATGGGTGAATTGTTTAAAGTAATGTTCGTAACTACGAAGGATAANAATTTTAAGACAGGATTTAATGACATTAAAATCTAAAAAATTAGTAAAGTTTAAAAATGTTTCACATGGTTTTTTTGGAAAAAAAGGAGGAGTATCAAATGGAATTTATAGTGCCTTAAATTGTGGCCCTGGTTCTAATGATAAAATTTCTAATGTTAAAAAAAATTTAAAAATTGTTTCAAAAAAGTTTAAAGTTTCTCCAAAAAACCTAATATTGCTTAAACAAACACATAGTAACAAATGTCACTTTATTTTGAAAAGACCCTCAAAAAAACTTGTCGGAGATGGCTTGATTACAACAAAGAAAAATTTAGCTTTAGGTATTTTAACTGCTGATTGTGCTCCAGTTCTTATTTATGACAAAAAATTGCCAATGATTGCAGCTATACATGTTGGCTGGAAGGGNGCTTTTAAAAATATTCTAAAAAAGTGTATAAAATTTATGATTAAAAAAGGCTCTNAAAACCAAAATATNTCTGCAGTCATAGGTCCATCAATATTTAGNGAAAACTATGAGGTAAAGAGGAATTTTATGANAAAATTTTTAAACCTTAATAGTCGAAATCGTAAATTTTTTTACTTTAAAAAAAGTAGAATTTTTTTTAATTTAAAAGAATTNATCAAATCTCAGTTAAGATCATTAAAGATTAATAATATAGATATAATTAACAAAGATACTTTCAAAAATAGGACTGAATTCTTTAGTGCAAGGAGAGCTTTAAAAAATAAAGAGAATGATTATGGTAGAAATATATCTATAATTATGCTTAAATAACTTTTTTCTAAAAAATGAAACTTCTCACAGGNAACAGCAANAAAAATCTCAGTTCNAAAATTGCAAAATATNTNAAAGAAAAACTTGTAAATTCTAATATAAGNAAATTTAAAGACGGTGAAATTTATGTAGAGATAAANGAAAATATAAGAGGTAATAATATTTTTTTCATTCAGTCAGTNTCNTCCCCAGCAAATGACAATTTAATGGAAATGTTGCTTTGTATAGATGCTCTCAAAAGATCATCTGCTAAAAATATCACAGCAGTAATTCCTTATTTTGGTTACGCAAGACAAGATAGAAAAGTGGTTCCTAGAACTTCTATTTCTGCAAAACTAGTTTCAAATTTAATTACAAAAGCAGGAGCAGATAGAGTTGTTACTGTAGATTTGCACGCTGGTCAAATTCAAGGTTTTTTTGATATTCCGGTAGATAACCTTTTTACAACACCGTTATTTGCAAGACATATTAAGAAAAAAATTAAAAGTAAAAATATAATTTGTGTTGCGCCTGACGTCGGAGGAGTTGAACGAACAAGAGCCCTAGGAAGAAATTTAAATGTAGGACTTGCAATTATTGACAAAAGAAGACCAAAGCCTGGTCAATCTCAAGTCATGAATGTAATTGGAGATGTAAAAGGAAAAACTTGCATAATAAATGATGACATAATTGACTCTGGTGGAACAATTATAAATGCTGCTAAGGCTCTTAAACAAAGAGGTGCAAAAGACGTTTATGTTTATATTACTCACGGTGTTTTAAGTGGAGATGCTGTGAAAGCTATTAAAAATTCTCCAATCAAAAAACTTGTTATTACAGACACAATTAATAATGAGAATAAAGTAAGATCCGCAAAAAATATTGAAATTTTGTCAATTTCTAACTTAATGGGTGAAGCAATTAGAAGAATATCAAATTCTACATCTGTTTCATTTTTGTTTAAATAATTTACTTGTTTTATTAACTAACTTGAGTTAAAACGCTTTTTCTCTATGAATACGATTGATGCAAGTTTAAGAAATACTAAAACTTCTGGTGAAGTAAATAAACTTAGATCAGAAGGTAATGTTCCTGGCATAGTCTATGGTGGAAAATCTGAAACTCAAAAAATATCTATTTCAAAAAAATTATTGAAAAATCTTATTGAGAAAGAGAACTTTTTATCAAGTATATTAAATTTAAAAATTGATGGCAAAGATGAAAATGTTTTACCTAAAGAAATTTCTTACGATATATTAACTGATGATCCAATCCATATTGACTTTTTAAGAATCGTAAAAGGTTCAAGCGTCATAATTGAAATACCGGTAAATTTTATCAATACAGAAAAATCTCCTGGTTTGAAAAGAGGTGGTGTATTAAATATAGTTCGTAGAAAAGTTGAGCTTAAATGTCCATCTGAAAATATTCCAAGTGANCTGGTTGTTGATTTAGATGGAGTTGATATAGGACATTCTTTTAAAATTTCTTCAATTAAACTTCCTGAAAATGTTGAACCAACTATTCGTGGTAGAGACTTTGTGATCGCAACTGTAGCAGCACCAACAGTTATTAAAGAACCAGAAAAACCAGCAGAGACAGAAGAAGGAGCAGAAGGTGCGGAAGCAGCTGCTGCAACTGGTGAAGGAGCTGCAGAAACTGGTGATGCAAAAGATGCTAAAGGGGCTGAGGGTGAGAAAAAAGAAGCTGANAAAAAAGAGGACCCAAAAAAAGGTCAGCCTGAAAAAAAATAATTTACAATTGAAGAATTTAATTAAATAATGTTACTTTTTGTTGGACTAGGAAATCCTACACCGAATTCTGAAAATAATAGACATAACATCGGTTTTAAAATTATTGATGCAATAAATAATAAATTTAAATTATCAAAACAAAAACCAAAATTTAAAGGACTTCTTACAACTGGAAGTATCAATAATAAAAAAGTTTATGCAATAAAACCTCTAACCTTTATGAATAATTCAGGAATATGTATCAGAGAATTAATGGAGTACTTTAAAATTGATGCAGAGGATGTAATTGTTTTCCATGATGATTTAGATATTGATTTTGGGAAAGTTAAAGCAAAGTTTGGGGGATCAGATGCAGGTCATAATGGTATTGCCTCAATTGATAAGTTTATAGGAAAAGAATATTCAAGAGTTCGAATTGGTATTGGCAAACCAAAAAATAACATAGCAGTAAATGACCACGTCCTGAAAGATTTTGACGAAGATGAGAAAACAGAACTTGAATCAATAAAAGAAAATATCACAGATAATTTATCAATTCTCATTGAAAAAAAACTGGACTTATTTTCAAGTACCGTAAACAATAAATAATTAAATGGGTTTTAAATGCGGTATCGTAGGTTTGCCTAATGTTGGAAAATCAACTTTATTTAACGCATTAACAAATTCTACCAAAGCACTTTCTGGAAATTTTCCTTTTTGCACAATTGAACCTAATGTTGGCATGGTGCCTGTTGTAGACACAAGGCTCGATAAACTTGTTCAGATTTCAAAATCCAAAAAAAAAATTTATACAAGTATTACTTTTGTGGACATCGCAGGACTTGTAAAAGGAGCCTCGAAAGGTGAAGGTTTAGGAAATAAATTTTTATCCCATATAAGAGAAGTTGATGCGATTATACATCTTTTAAGATGTTTCGACTCCNCTGATATTCAAAACGTTAATCCTAACGTTGATCCAATTAGAGATTTAGAAATTATAGAGACTGAAATGAAATTAGCAGATTTAGAGTCAATTCAAAAAAGAATTGATAAAAAAAATAAAAAAAATTTAAATGAAAAAGAATTTGAATTACTTAATCAAGCATTAGAATTAATTAATAATGATAAGCCAATTGATAACTTAAAGCAGAATTTCGATAAAAATGAGATATCCTCTTCTGGTCTTCTCTCATTAAAACCAAAGTTGTACGTATGCAATGTTGATGAAGACAGTATACAAAATGGTAATAGATATACTGAACAAGTAAAAAAATCTGTAAATATGGAAAATGTTTTAATTATATCAGCTGATATCGAAAACCAAATTAATCAATTAAATAATGATGAAAAAGAAAATTTTATGAAAGTTATGGGAATTAAAACAACAGGTTTAAATAACCTAATTAATAAAGGTTATAAATTGTTAGAATTAAATACTTTTTTNACGTCAGGCCCTGAAGAAAGTAGAGCTTGGACAATTGAAAAAAATAGTTTAGCGCCCACTGCTGCAGGAAAAATTCATACAGATTTTGAAAAAGGTTTTATTAGAGCGGAAACTGTTTCTTATGATGATTTTTTANATAATGATGGTTGGGTCAATTCTAAAAATAATGGTAAAATGAGGTTAGAAGGAAAGGATTATATTGTAAAAGACGGCGATATTTTAAACATTCGTTTCAACTCTTGACCATATTTTTTTCATACTAAAATAGACTAGCACAGTAAGTATAATCAAATAAACGATTGCTCTAAATCCTGTTTTATGCCTTTGCTCTAAATGAGGTTCTGCAGTCCACATAAGAAAGCTCGTAACATCTTTTGCCATTTGTTCTTCAGTAGCATTTGTCCCGTCAGAGTATTCTACAAGACCATCAGAAAGTTGTTTAGGCATCTTGATTTTGTTTCCGTACATGTATTTGTTGTAATAAACCCCATCATCTAGTTTTATATTTTCTGGTGGGTCCACATAGCCTAGTAAAACTGAGTATATATAATCTGCACCGCCTGCTCTTGCCTTCACTAAAACAGACATATCTGGTGGATAAGCACCTCCATTAGCTGATTTAGCTTCCTCTTCATTACTGTATGGCATCACAAATTTATCAGAAAGTTTGGCTGGTCTTGTAAACATTTCACCGTCCTGATTTGGACCATCAGTAATTTCAAAGCTTGCAGCAATGGCTTTTGCTTCTTTTACAGAAAATTCTGGCCCACCTTTTTCAGACAAGTTTCTATATGAAACATATTTTAAAGAGTGACAAGAAGCACAGACTTCATTGTAAACTTGATAACCTCTTTGAAGTGAAGCTCTATCGAATTTACCGAATGGACCTTTGAAAGACCAGTCAGTTGTCAATAATTTACTTGTGTTTTCTGCAGATATTGAATTTGCAAAATTTGTATTCAAAATTAAAAGGAAAAAAAGAATTTTAAATATTCTTTGCACTATAACTTCTCTTTTCTTACATCCGTATTTTTTGCCATTGCAAGATCTGCTGATCCTCCTAAAACTGGACTAGTAATACTTAAAGGTAAAGGTGTTGTTTTTTCAATTTTACCCAAAATTGGAAGTATCAATAAAAAGTGTAAAAAGTAATATGCAGTAGCTACTCTTGCAATTAATAAATATAATCCCTCTGCTGGCATTGCCCCTACATAACCTAATATTAAAACATCGATTACAAGTATCCAGTAAAATTGTTTGTATAACGGTCTAAATACTGCTGATCTTACTTTTGAAGTGTCTAACCATGGTAATGCCGCTAAAATAAATATCGCTGATAACATTGCAACAACTCCTAAAAGCTTATCAGGAATTGATCTTAGGATTGCGTAAAATGGTAACAAATACCACTCTGGTACAATATGAGCTGGGGTTACTAACGGGTTCGCTTCTATATAATTGTCTGCATGTCCAAGAATGTTTGGAGAGTAAAATACAAAGAAGGCAAATACAATCATAAATAAAAGTAATGCAAATAAATCTTTTATTACAATGTATGGATGGAAAGGCACAGTATCTTTAGAGGGCTTTTGAATATCTATACCTACAGGATTATTATTACCTGGAACATGAAGTGCCCAAATGTGTAAAACAACTAAACCCAAAATCAAAAATGGTATAAGATAGTGTAGCGTAAAAAATCTTGTCAACGTTGGNTTGTCAACTGAGTAACCACCCCATAACCATGTAGTTATACTTTCACCNACTAAAGGAATAGCACTAAACAAATTAGTAATAACTGTAGCACCCCAAAAACTCATTTGTCCCCAAGGTAATACATAACCCATAAACGCTGCGGCCATCATTAATAAATAAATCATAATTCCCAAAATCCATATAATCTCTCTTGGGGCTTTATAAGACCCGTAAAACAAAGATCTAAATATGTGAATGTAAACTGCTAGGAAAAACATTGAAGCTCCGTTTGCATGAATATATCTTATGAGCCATCCATAGTTTACATCTCTCATAATGTGTTCAACGCTACTAAAAGCTAAGTCTGCATGAGCTATGTAATGCATAGCCAAAACAAGACCTGTTATAATTTGAGTAATTAAACAAAATGTTAGAATACCCCCAAACGTCCACCAATAATTTAAATTTTTAGGTGTTGGGTAATCTGTTAAGTGATTTGCTAGTGTAAGCAAAGGTAATCTATCATTAAACCATTTTCCAAATTTTGATGAAGGAGTGTAATTGTGATCGCTCATTTTAACCTATCTTAATTGTATTACTATCTACAAATTCGTATTTTGGAATTTCTAAATTGGTTGGGGCTGGACCTTTTCTAATTCTTCCTGCTGTATCATAATGAGAACCATGACATGGGCAAAACCAACCACCATATTCACCTTTGTCTGCTAATGGTACACATCCTAAATGAGTGCAAACCCCTAACATAACTAACCANTCCGGATTTTGCGCTCTATCCTCATCTTTTTCAGGATGTTTCAAGTCAGAAATTTTAACGTTTCTTGCTTCGCTAATTTCATTTTCTGTTCTTCTCTTTATAAACACTGGTTTGCCTCTCCATAAAACAGTAATTGACTGACCTGGCTGCAAACTACTTACATCTACTTCTGTGCTAGCAAGAGCCTTAACCGAGGCATCTGGATTCATTTGATCAATTAAAGGCCATGCAGCAGCTCCTGCACCAACTGCTCCTACAGCAGCTGTAGCTGTAAAAATAAAGTCTCTTCTATTAGGTTTTTTTTTGTCTGACATTAATACTTAATTTATTTATTATATGATTTCATATAATATAAAAGTGGAATTTTTCTATAGCAAGAATGACACATAATAACCCAAAATTAACAGCTAAAATTGCTCTCTATCAGCCTGACATTCCTCAAAATACTGCATCCATAATAAGAACTTGCTCATGTTTGGGTGTAAAATTGGAGATTATTGAACCATGTGGCTTCACTTTTCATGACAAGCGTTTTAGAAGAGTGGTAATGGACTATTTAGATGAAAAAATGATTAAAATTTACGAGAATTCAGATCAATTTTTTGAAGCAAAGAAAAACTCAAGAGTGGTATTAATGACTACTAAAGCTAAAGATTCGTTCAAATCATTTAAAATAAAAAAAGATGATACTTTTTTATTTGGTAGAGAAAGTGCAGGTGTACCAAATAATATTCATCATGAAGTAGACAAAAGAATAAAAATACCTCTTCTTAAAAAAAAAAGATCATTAAACTTATCGACAACTGTATCTATGGTGGTGTCGAAATTAATATTATAATCAAATTAATCTATGGAAGAAAATATTAGAAAAAAGTTAGCGCGAAATTGGTTTTTAACAATTCAAGAATTGATTTGTCACGAAATTGAGAATATTGAAAATGGATCCTCTTATTTTAAAACGAAGGCGTGGTCTAGAAGCGAAACAAAAGATGAAGGGGGTGGAAAATCAAAGCTTCTTAAAAACGGAAAAGTTTTTGAGAAAGTAGGTGTAAATTTTTCTGAAGTATATGGAAATTTTTCAAATGAATTTAAAAAAAAAATACCTAGATTTAACAATAGTAAAGATTTTTGGGCATCAGGAATATCAATTGTTATGCATATGAAAAATCCTTATATCCCAGCAATGCATTTTAATACGAGATACATAATTACAGATCATGGATGGTTTGGTGGAGGTATGGATTTTACTCCGTGCTTTAAAGACTCAGCGCTAGAAAAAATTGTTGAGAAAAAATTAAAAATGATGTGCAATAAACATGGCAAAAATTATTACAAAAAATATAAAAAATGGTGTGATGATTATTTTTATTTACATCATAGGAATGAACCGAGAGGAATTGGAGGAATATTTTTTGATTATAAGAAGGAAAATTGGGACAGAGATTTTGCTTTTGTAAGAGACGTAGGTATAGTTTTTTCATATTTATTTAAAGAAATAATTGCAAAGAAATTTAAAAAAAGATGGAAAAAAAAGGACAAACTAATTCAAAATAAAAAAAGGGGTAGGTACGTTGAATTTAATTTGCTACATGATAGAGGTACAAAATTTGGATTGCAAACTGGAGGAAATGTAGAAGCTATTTTGATGTCTTTACCTCCTACAGCTAATTGGGAATAAATTAATTTATGAAAGAGCCGATAACAGTTAATGGACTAACTAAACTTAAAGAAGAATTAGTTTTTTTAAAAGAGAAAAAAAGGCCAGAAATAGTATCTGCTATTTCGGAAGCTAGGTCACATGGTGATTTAAAAGAAAATGCTGAATATCATGCAGCTAAAGAACAACAGTCACATAACGAAGGTCGTATTCAGCAGATTGAGGATATTATTGCAAGGGCAAATGTTATTGACGTAACTAAAATTGAAAATATTGGAAAGGTAATATTTGGTTCAACTGTTTACCTAAAAGATTTAGATTCTAATGAAAAATTAACATATAAAATTGTTGGCAAAGATGAAGCTGATCTTAAAAAAAACCTAATTTTTTTTCAATCACCAATAGGAAAAGGATTAATAGGAAAAAATAAAAACGATTTAGTTGAAATAAAAACTCCTTCTGGTGAAAAAAATTTTGAAATTGAAGATGTCAAATATCTTTAATTAAGAACAATTTTCTTAATTTCTTCTTTAGAGATTTTAAAATCATTATCAACCCAAAGTGTCTCTAGTTCTTTAAGTTTTTTCCCCATTTTTTTTCCAGGTTTGTAATCAAAATTTTTAATTAAAAAATCTGCATTATAAGGAAATTTTGGCAAATCAGTTTTTTTAGTAATTTTAATCAGATCATTAAGTGCTTTCTCGTTTTTATGAAAAATTAATAATTGCAAAGTTATAAGATCTAAAAGACTTTCTTTTTCACCAAAATATATTCTTTTTTTCAACTCTCTATCAAAAAAACTTTTCTCTAAACTCATTTGATAATTATCGTGAATATAAAGAAGTCTCTGTTTATCTTGGTTAGAAAAATTGAACTTATAAAGTAAATAATTAATACTATTTAAATCTTTGATCATCATAGCACTTAACAATACAATGAAATTCTTGTTTAATTGTATATCCTCAATAAGAAGTTTGTTTTTGTCAGTTAAAAATGAAGTATTATTTAAACTTGGGAAAACAAGTTCAAGAATTTCTTTTGAAAAATCGTCCTTTTTAAGATTTATGAACCCTTTGGAAAAAATGATCTTTTTTAATTCATCTATTAATCTTTCTTTAGAGATTTTAAGCAAGCCATCTAAATTTTGTTTGATAATTTTTTTTATTTTTGGCTCGTGGTCTTTTTTTGAATAGTTTAAGAAAAATCTTATATATCTGAGTATTCTAAGGTAATCTTCTTTAATGCGTTTTGATGGATCTCCAATAAACGTGACACAACCATTTTCTAAATCTTTTCTTCCATTAAAGGGATCAAACACCTCACCATAAATATTCGAGTATATTGAGTTAAAAGTAAAGTCCCTTCTCTCCGCATCTTCTCTCCAATCTTTTGAAAATAATACTTTCGCGTGCCTTCCATCGGTAGATATGTCCTTCCTTAAAGATGTAATTTCAAATTTCTTGTCATCAATAATTGCGGTTATTGTCCCATGATTTTTTCCAGTTTCATAAAAGGAAATATTATTTTTCTTTAACGATAGTATAACTTCGTCAGGATTTATGTTTGTTGCTAAATCAATATCATCCACAAGCTCATGGCAAAAAATCTTCCTAACACATCCTCCTACATAATAAACATCGCTTTCATCTGAAAAAGACTTAATTGCATCAAATATTTTTTTTACTGGAAAATTTTTCTGAATATCCAATGTATTCTTTTTAAATAAATCGTTTTTACTGTGGTTAAAAAAGTTATTAATTAATTTAAACATAACTGGCTGGGGCGCTAGGATTCGAACCTAGGAATGGCGGTACCAAAAACCGCTGCCTTACCACTTGGCTACGCCCCAAAATTAAATTCTTATAACACAACTAATCGAAAATTATATAGTTTTAGACATTACAGACCAATATTTTTTGTATTTATTGGTGAATAATTTAGACGCATTTAGTAAGTTTTTTTTAGACTTACAATAGGCAACAAAGCTAGAACCAGACCCTGTCATTCTTACAAATTCTATCCCTTTTAAGCTTTTCAAAAAAAATAGTGGTTTGCTAATATTTCTAAATTTTTTTAATACAATTGGCTCCAAATCATTCTTTTTATTATTTAATTTAAGCAAATTTTTTTTATTTGAAGGTATTTTCTTTGAAAAATTTTTAAATTTTGAAAAAATATGTTTTGTAGAACATCCAATTTTTGGTTTAAATATAAGCAAATGATAACTCAATCCTTTTTTTAATGATTGAATTGAATTGTTTGAGTTCAAAAAAATTGGACCCTTATATAACCCTATTTTTACGTCATTACCTACCATCTCACAAACCTCCAAAATTCTTTTTTTATTTAAAATTATAATTTTTCTTTTTAAAAAAAAATTTAGAATTGAGGCAGCATTCATAGAACCCCCTCCCATACCTGACTTTTGAGGAATATTTTTTGTAACTTTGATATAGTATTTTTTTTTAATTAGTCCTTTCTGGTCTAAAATTTTAAGTAAAGTAGAAATAGAATTTTTTTTNCTTATTCCTTTAGAGAATTTTCCATCAAATTTTATAAAATGTTTTTTACGATTAATTGTCGATATTTCTATTCTATCATGTAGGTCAATAAAGCTAAAAAGAGACTGNATTCTATGAAATTTTTTTTTTTTTGAAACTACGTTTAAAAAAAGATTAATTTTTGCAAAAGACTTTATTACTTTTCTGTGCATGTGAAATTTAGGTTTTTTCTATACCATAAATAATCTTTTTTTTAACATCAATTTTCATTTCATCGTCTGTTTCATCTAAATTTAATACATTGTTCCAAAAATATCTTGCTTGTATTTTTCTATTTAACATCCAAAGTATGTCCCCGTAATGATCATTCACTATCGGATCATATGGCATTAATTCCACAGCTTTCTTCAAATATTTTTCTGCATTCTCAAAATCGTTTATTAAATAATATCCCCATCCCAAAGAGTCNGTTATATAAGGATCNTTCTTTCTTAAATCATATGCTTCTTTTAACATTTCCATNGAAAGTTCAATTTTATAGTTTCTCTCCAACCAACTATATGCAAGGTAATTTAATACGTAAGGATTCTCTCGAGTAATATTTAAAGATTCTAATAAATCTTTATCAGCAGTTTCGTAATCTCCAATCCTTTCAAAGCTGCCTCCCCGCCTATATAAAATATCAGCATAAGCTTTTGATCTGTTGTCTAACAAGTCTAATAATTTAGAGTAAATTTTTATCGCCTCATCATATTTTTCAAAACTTTTGTAAATTCCACCCATGTCATACAAAATTTTTATATTATTAGTTTTTAATCCATCAAATTTTTTTTCTAAAAAATTGAGTGCTGCTACTTCATTTTCTTGTTTTTTGATAATTGAAGATTTTTTTTTATTTTTATACCAACTAAAAATAAGATCTTCCTCTGAAATAAAATTCAAAGATTTTAAAGCTAAGTCGAATTTCTTATTAATTATGTAATTTTCAGCTAATAAACTATTATTAAAATTAAATTCAGGGTTCAAATAATTTGATAAATGAATATAAAAATTTGACTTTTTAAAAAGTTCTTGTGAAGAATATAAATTAGAAATCAAAAACAAGAATTCAGATATAATATGATGTTCATTTTTACATGAGAACGCTGAAGTAATTTTGTCGTATCTTTTATTTTCAATCCACTGTTTTGCTTGAGCAATTAAAATGCTGCTATTCGTATAATCAATTTTATTTTGTAACTCGTTTATTTTATTGAAATCTTTGATTTGAGCTAAATAATTAATGTAAAAAAAAATATACCTTGAAAAATCTTCAGTATCTTTAATTACAAGCTCTTCAAATAAAAGATCTGTGTTCTCTTTGCCTAAGTAACAAGACTGAAAAATCTTTTTTATTTTATCTATTTCACCGAACTGGACATCTTCGTTTTTGTCCATCTTTTTAAATATGATTGTATCTAGATAGTCTTTTAATGTCTCTTTGATGATAAGCTCAAGAGTATCAAGCGGAACTTCATCCATTTTCTCCAAGGTTAACATCGCATTTGAAAAATCTTTTTTGTTTATCGAATTTAGAGCTAACAGTACTTTTGCCTCAAAAAAATTTGTTTCGTTAGCTTTTAATTGAATAGCTTTATTAAAAGCGATATCAATTTTATTGTTTAGAACTAATGAGATAAGATAGTTTTCCAAATAACTCTCATGAGTTTTAACAAGACTTTTCGTGTTATTTAAATATTTTAACGAATCTTTATCGTCTTGATTATTAATGGATATTATTGCTGAAAAATAATTTGATAAATACTTGTGGTTGAATTCAATATTTTCAGTTGTTTTAGCGTAGGAAAAAGTTTGATATAAAAAAATTATTAAAAAAAAACAAATTTTTTTCATACTTAAAGAATATGATTTTTTTTTTTAAATAAAAGAAATAAAATGCAAAAATACGACTTTATCAAATCTACTTTTNACTTCTCAAATGCTCCTATTAAAAGATTTGTTAAAATCGAAAAAAAGGAGGATTTACTTAAAAAACTTAAGGACGAAATCTCTAATATTGAAAATTGCACTCTAAAAAATAATTCAAACAATTTAGTTTTTGCTGATGGTNATCATGACAGNAGNATTATGNTGATAGGTGAAGGCCCTGGTCAAAAAGAAGATGAACAGGGAAAACCTTTTGTGGGCGACGCAGGCTTACTTTTGAATAAAATGTTAGCTGCAATAAATATTAAACGAAATAAAGTTTATGTAACAAATATAGTAAATTACAGACCACCTGAAAATAGAAAACCTAATGAAGTTGAGATTAATACTTATGCTCCTTTTATAAAAAAACATATTTCAATTATAAACCCCAAGTTAATAATATTATTGGGAAGCACTGCTATGGAGGCTTTTTTCGGAAATAAGGAGAAAATTTCTAAATCAAGAGGATTTTGGAAAGAACTAATTGTTAATAACAAAACTTATTTAACTATGGTTACCTTCCACCCTGCTTATTTGTTAAGACAGCCAGATCAAAAAAAATTTTCTTGGGCAGATTTAAAAGAAATAAGAAATAAAATTGAAGAATTGAAAATTGGAATATAAATCTCAAAAAAGTGTAGCTGGGGTAGATGAGGTCGGTAGAGGTAGTCTTATTGGGCCTGTATATGCAGCGGCAGTAGTTTTTAAAAAAGGTTTTGATAAAAAGAGAGTAAAAGACTCAAAAAAATTATCTCCTAAGGAGAGAGAATTTTTGGAAAATTACATAAAAAAAAATTCTTATTGGGCTATTGGGACTGCTTCAAAGAAAGAAATTGAAAAAATTAATATTTTAAATGCATCTCTTTTGGCGATGAAAAGATCAATTTTAAAATTAAAATTCAAACCNCAAATAGTAAAAGTTGATGGAAATAAAAAACCTAATATTAATAACTTAAATATAAAATCAGTTGTTAGAGGTGACCAGAAAATTCCTGAAATTTCTGCAGCGTCTATTTTAGCAAAAGTCTCAAGAGACCGATTGATTAGAAAGATGTCAAAAAAATTTAAAGCTTATTTGTGGNATAAAAATNTTGGCTATGGGACTAGAGATCATCTTTCAGCAATTAAAAAATTTGGAATTACAAAACATCATAGAAAAACATTCAAACCAATACACAATATATTGAGTCCCAAATAATCGAAGGCACAATTAATCAAAATTAATTCAATCATGAGTTGACCTGGACTCCGACCTAGAGTCTAATTGTTTCTTTTAAAATGAGAGAGTTAGATTTAAAAAACAAAATTATTAACGGAGACAGTCTTAAAGAATTGAAAAGAATTCCAGATGAGACTTTCGATTTAGTTTTTGCAGATCCGCCTTACAACCTTCAACTAAAAAATAAACTAACTAGACCAGATAGATCAAAAGTTAATGCAGTAAATGATAAATGGGATCAATTTGAAAGTTTTAAGAAATATGACGAATTCACATATGCGTGGTTAAGTGAGTGTAAAAGAATTTTAAAAAAGAATGGAGCAATCTGGGTTATAGGAAGTTATCATAATATATTTAGAGTTGGTACAGCTATTCAAAATTTAGGGTTTTGGATTTTAAATGATGTAATTTGGAACAAAAAAAATCCAATGCCAAATTTTAGAGGGACAAGATTTACTAATGCTCATGAAACTTTAATTTGGGCTTCAAAATCAGAGAATTCAAAATATACTTTTAATTATCAATCATTAAAATGTTTGAATGATGATTTACAAATGAGATCTAATTGGGATTTGCCCATTTGCAATGGAACAGAACGTTTAAAAAAAAATGGAAAGAAGGTTCATTCTACACAAAAACCAGAAGCTTTACTTCATAGAATTTTATTAGCAACTTCAAATAAAGATGATTTAATTCTTGATCCATTTTTGGGATCAGGCACAACTGCAACGGTTGCAAAAAAATTGANTAGAAATTATTACGGTATNGAAAAAGAAAAATCCTATTTCAAAGCTGCCGAACAAAGATTNAANAATACAAAACCAATAGAAGATCATTATTTAGATACNCTTAAAAANAATAAATCCAAACCAAGAATACCTTTTGGTTCANTGGTTGANTTNGGAATAATTAAGCCTGGCACNATTATTTTTGATNANAANAAGAAAATCAGTGCAAAAATTATGGTTGATGGGAGTATCAAACATGCTCAAACNGAAGGTTCAATTCATAANGTTGCAGCTACAATTTTAGGAGCNGAAAGCTGTAATGGATGGACTTATTGGCATTGNGAATTAGGAAATACTTTCGTGCCAATAGATAATTTAAGACAAAAATTCTTGTCAAAAAGTTACCTATAAATTTTTCCTAAATAACTTTCTAAAAACTTTTTATTTTTTACTAATTTTTTTAAAAAAATATTTCTAAGATATACAGTTAAAGGATTTGATAGATGAAAAGCAAACTGATTCAATTTTGATCTATTATTTACCATTTTTGTTTTATTAACCCTATTTTTAAAAAAGTTAGCATTGGAATTATTTTCTATACTA
>FUFK010038133.1_pt1 | contig 20492 bp, 20 predicted proteins | sample 1021851 | NCBI WGS metagenome assembly FUFK01 (sample SAMEA51879418, study PRJEB19060) | metagenome
CGCCCACCTGCGCGCCCTGCGATGGCGCGGCGACACCCTGCCGCTGGCGCACTACGCCCCCGCGGATAACGCCCACACCTACCCCACCTTCGAAAGCTATAACCGCTTCCTGCGGCGCGAGGGCGAGGTCGCGCGGGCGCTGCGCCATCCGCCGGTGACACTGCTGCTTGATGACGGCAGGACACTGACCCTGACACCCGCCGCGCGGCGGCCGCTGTCATCACTGCCACTGGATTTCTGGCTGCTGCACGGCTTCGGGCTGATGGCGGTTCTGATCGGTCTGTCCGTGTGGGCCTTTTTGCCCGGCCACGGGCCGGCCCGCCTACTGGCCCTCTCAGGAGCCGGCTTCTTCGCCGCCACCTGGCAACACAGCCTGTGGCAGGCTCGTGAACTGGCGTTGCCCGAGCCGCTCTTCGATGCGCTGATGCGCGGCAATCATGTGGCCCTCTACGTGATGCTGGGCGCCTTGCTGGTGCTGTTGGCCGTTTACCCGGGGCGCCTCCGGTACGGCCACTGGGTGATCGGGGTGTCGCTGACCGCCACGCTGATCCTGCAGATCAACGAGAACCTGCAGTTGATTAATCTGCCCCTGCACACCTATTACCTGCCGCTGCTGCTTTACTACCTGGGCGGCGCCGCCCTGGCCATGGCGCAGTGGCACCGCGCCCGGCAACGGCCGCTCGACCGTGCCGCGCTGCGCTGGGTGCTGCTGTCCATTCTGCTCACCATGGGCGCCGGCATGGTCGCCTACTTCCTGCCGCTGATTCTTGACCTGCCGGCCTTCACCAGCGTGACCACCATGGTGGGCCTGGCGGTCACCCTGTATCTGGGGTTCGCCCTGGGCGTGCTGCGGTACCGCCTGTTCCAGTTGGAGCGCTGGTGGTTCGTGGCCTGGGCCTGGTTTCTAGGCGGCTTGTCGATACTGCTGGTGGACGCGGCGGCGGTGGTCCTGTTCGGCCTTCAGCCGGTCTATGCACTGGGGTTCGCGGTGGTGCTGGTCGGCTGGGTCTACTTCCCGATCCGCCAGCAGGCGTGGCGGCGTCTCGCCGGCGTCTCCGAGACCAACATGGAGCAACACCTGCCGGCGTTCGTGGAAGCGCTGTACACCAGCTCCGAAGAGCAACTGGCGCCGCTGTGGCGGGCGCTGATGCGCCAGGTGTTTCAGCCGCTGGCGCTGGAACTGGTGGACGACAGCCCGGAAAAGGCCCGCCTGACCGGCAACGGCGCCCGCCTGCTGGTGCCCGCCGTCGGCGAGGACGGCGGGCTCAGTCTGCTTTACCGTCAAAACGGTCGTAAACTGTTCTCCGAACGGGACCAGGACATCGCCCAGGCACTCAGTGCCATCGCCGAACGCGTCAGTTCCGTGCGCCGCGCCCGCGAGGCCGGCGCCAACCAGGAGCGGCAACGCATCATGCGCGATCTGCACGACGACGTCGGCGCGCGCCTGCTCACGCTGCTGCATACCGCCCCGGATGACCACCATGAAGCCCTGGCGCGTAACGCCCTGGGCGCATTGCGCGAAACCCTCTATGCCCTGGACGACCGGCGCCGCTACAGTCTCGAAGACCTGCTCGAAGACTGGCGCGGCGACCTGGACGAACGCCTCGCCCCCGGCGGTGTCGACCTGGACTGGTCCGCGCCGGTGCCCGGCGACGACACCCTGCTCACCCCGCGCCACTACATCAACCTGCGCCGGATCCTCGACGAAGCCGTAACCAACGCGCTCAAGCACGGCGCCCCCACACGCCTGGCGTTCCACGCCACGGTGCGCAAGGACCGTTTCCACTTCTCGATCGTCAACGACATTCGCCGGCAAGACGGTGCACGCGGCGACGGTCTGCCCGGCCGTGGCCTCAATAACATGCGCACTCGCATCAAGGAACTGGGCGGCCAGCTGACAGCCCGCCGCGTGGACGCCCCCACGCCCCACTTCCATTTCGAAGCCCAGGTTCAGCTCGCCCACTGACCCGCCACCGAGCCCGCCACAAAACTGCCACCACCTTGTCATCGGCCTGGCTCAGGCTGATTCGCTGACGTTCGTTTCCACTTTCAGCTGACTTGGAGTTGACCGTGATTCTTAAAAAGAACTTACCGGCTTTCGCTTCCACCGGCCTGTGCCTGTTGCTGGCCGCCTGCGGCGGCGACAGTGACCCTACACCGGAACAACAGGCGGCGCCCCTGAGCTTGCAGGTGCTGTACACCAACGATCATCACTCCTACTTCGAGGGTCAGAGCCAGGATCTGGCGCTGGATTACGATGACAGCCAGCCGGGAAGCGAATCGGTGCGCCTGAGCCTGGGGGGCTTCCCGCGTATTATTACCGCCATCAATGAATACCGCGACGACAACACCCTGGTGCTCAACAACGGTGAACTGAACGGTACCCTGTATTTCAGCCTGTTCAAAGGCGAGGTGGACTTCAAGGTGTTCAACACCCTGGGGCTGGATGCCTATCAGTTGGGCAACCATGAGTTCGACGAGGGCGAAGCGCATCTGCGGGATCTTCTGGAAACCGTTAACTTCCCGGTGATCACCGGAAACATTCGCCCCACCGTGGACAGCCCGCTGTTCGGTTCCGACATCAAACCCTACGTGGTGAAGGAAATCGACGGCGAGAAAGTCGCCGTCATCGGCGTCCTGAAAGTGGAGAAGACCCGCGAATCCTCGCTGGTCACCGACGCCGTGGAGTTCGACGACGAAATTCTTTCCGTGCGCGACCATATCTATACCCTCAAAGATAAGGGCATCAACAAATTCATCGTGCTCAGCCATCTGGGTTATGAGTTCGATCAGGTACTCGCCGAGAGCGTTCGCGACATCGACGTGATCATCGGCGGCGACACCCACAACGTGCTCGACTCCACCGGAGAGATCGCGGCCATGGGCCTGGAAGTGGACGGCGACTACCCCACCGTCGTGCAAGACCCGGACGGCAAGCCCGTTTATATCGTTCAGGCCTGGGAGTACGCCAAGGCGCTCGGCCGTCTTGATATCGAATTCGACGCCCAAGGCGTGGTCACCGACATCGACGGCAACATCGAGCTTCTGGTCGGTGGCCCCTACCAGGTGCAGGACGCCGGCGGCGCCTGGGTGACCGCGGATCAGGATCAGACCGACAGCATCAACAGTGTGATCGACGGCCTGACCACCGTCCGCACCGCCGACGAATCCCAGGACATTCTCGATATCCTGGCGCCCTATAAAGAACAGATGGAAAGCTTCAAGCAAGAGACCCTCGGCCAGGTTACCGAGCTGATGCCTTTCGAGCGCATTCCCGCGCCGTTCAACACCGGTGAACCCCCCACCGGCAGCTACGCCGCCCATGTGGTCGCCGACGCCTTCCTGAAGTATCTGCCCAAGGCCGACGTGGCGATCCAGAATGCCGGTGGCGTGCGCGCGCCGCTGCACGACGGCCCCTTCACCGTCGCCGACGCCTACGACATCCTGCCGTTCTCCAACACTGTGGTCACCATCGACATGACCGGCGCCCAGATCGTCAAAGTGTTGAACGAAGCGCTAGACTATGCCCAGGGCATTTCCGCCTCCACCGGCGCCTTCCCCTACTCCGCCGGCCTGCGCTACGACGCGGTACTGGGCGCCCCGGAAGGCACCGGTATCCAGAACGTGGAAGTGCGCGACGACAGCGGTAACTGGGCACCCATCGTCGATAGCCAGACCTACTCCGTGGCCACCAACTCCTTCACCGGCCAGGGCAAGGACGGCTACGACACCTTCGCCGAAGTGCAGGCCACCGGCCCGGACGCCTTCGAGGATTCCAACGTCACCTATGTGGTGCCGCTGCTCGAATACTTCCGCGAAGTGCTGCCGAACCAGACGCTGCCCGTCCTGGACCCGAATGCGTACTGCTTGAAGTCGGTCACCGATCCGCGCTAAGCGGGCCCATCAAGCCGGGCGGCCTCCGCCCGGCGTCATCGCGCTCTCCTCCAATCGTGGCTGGACGGTCAAACAACTCATGGGTGTCCCAACGGGTTATCATGAAGCCCGGCGGCACCCACGGCGCCGACCGAACAACAACGACAACAACAAGAGGGAGAGTTATGAACTTATTAAAACGGCTGCTGCCAGCGGTAACGCTGGCGGCCCTGGCGGGATGCCAGCACGCACCGCCCGCTGAACCGGCGGACGCGATCTGGCTGAACGGCCCGATCATCACCGTCGACGACACCCAACCGGAAGCGGAGGCCGTAGCGATCCGCGACGGGCGCATCGTCGCCGTGGGCAAACGCAAAGTGGTACTGCGCCACCGTGGCGACGCCACCACCGTGCACGACCTGGACGGCCGCGCCCTGCTGCCCGGCTTCGTGGACGCACACGGCCACGTGTTCTTCGTCGGCTTCCAGGCAATGAGCGCCAACCTGCTGCCACCGCCGGACGGCGGCGTCACCGATATGGCATCGATGATCGAGACGCTGAAAACGTTTTCGAAAGACTCGGTGCTGCGCGAGCAGTTCGGCCTGATCTACGGCTTCGGCTATGACGATTCGCAGCTGACCGAGAAGCGCCACCCCACCCGCGCAGAACTGGACCAGGTCAGCCCGGACCAGCCGGTGCTGGTGATTCATCAGTCCGCGCACTTCGGCGTGGTCAACAGCGCCGGCCTGAAACAGCTCGGCATCACCGCCGACAGCGACAACCCCAAGGGTGGCGTGATCGTCAAGGACCCGGCCACCGGCGAACCCACCGGCCTGCTGGAAGAAAACGCCTTCTTCATGGCGCTGGGCAAGCTGTTCCCGAAAATGAACCCGCGGCAGGCCATCGCCATGCTGCAGGAAGGCGAGCGGCTGTACACCCGCTACGGCTACACCACCCTGCAGGACGGCCGCAGCGCGCCGCACCACGTTAAAATCGCCCAGGCCGCCGCCAACGCCGGCGCCCTGCGCGCGGACATCGTCTCCTATCCGGACATTCTCAACCCCGGCGTGGAAGAGATGATGGTGGCGCCGTTCTATCACAACGTGGACAGTACGCCGCAATACCACAACCACTTCCGCATCGGCGGCATTAAACTGACCCTGGACGGCTCGCCCCAGGGCAAGACCGCCTGGCTCACCGAGCCCTACTACCAGCCGCCGGAAGGCAAGGGCGACGACTACGCCGGCTACGGCGTGGTGGACGATGACAAGGTGGTCGACGTCTACACCCGGGCCCTGGAGAACCGCTGGCAAACGCTCACCCACGCCAACGGCGACCGCGCCATCGACCAGATGATCATGGGCTGGCGCGAAGCCCAGGCCCGGGTGCCGGACGTGGACGTGCGGCCGGTGCTGATCCACGGCCAGACCCTGCGCCAGGATCAGATCCCCGCGCTTGAGGAGCTGGGCATCCTGCCGTCCCTGTTCCCCATGCACACCTTCTACTGGGGCGACTGGCACCGCGACTCCGTGCTTGGCCCGCGGCGCGCGGAAAACATCTCACCCACCGGCTGGGTCCGCGAGCGCGGGATGCGCTTCACCACCCACCACGACGCCCCGGTGGCGCTGCCCGACTCCATGCGCGTGCTCGACACCACGGTGAACCGCACCACCCGCAGTGGCCGCGTGCTCGGTGAAAACCAGAAAGTGGATGTGATCACAGCGCTGAAAGCGATGACGCTGTGGTCCGCCCGACAGCACTTCGAAGAAGACAGCAAGGGTTCCATTGAAGTGGGCAAGCTGGCGGACTTCGTGGTGCTCTCGGACAACCCGCTGACGGTACCGTCGAAAAGCCTGATCGACCTGCACGTGGAGGCAACCATCAAGGAAGGGGAGACCATCTTCCGCCGCGAGGCCCGCACCATTGACGCGGCCCCACCGGCGCTGGGCCTGGCGCCAGCCCTGGCCGGCCACCGGCACGACCACGGCCAGCACGGCGATGGTCAGTACGGCGGTGACGGCTGCTTCGCGCCGGGGCTGGAAGTGATCTTCCACACCCTTACCGGCACCCAACACTAACCCCGGGACCCCGGCTTTGCCGGGGTCATCAGGCCCGTAGATCAATGCCCAGGCGCAGCTGATCCTTATGCTGGATGCCGGATTCAATCACCGGCTCGTCGTAACAGTCCAGGAAGTGATCCTTCACCACCGCTTCCACCCGGAACCCCGCACGCTGATAAAACGCCAGCTGGTAGCCAAAGGTGCCGGTCCCCAGCTCAATACGCGCGAACCCCGAAGCCCGAGCCTCATCAATCGCGTACCGCAGCAAACGCGCACCAATGCCCTGCCCTTGATCCGCCGGGTCCACGGCGATATTGAGCAACTCCAGCGAGCGCTCATCCAGACGACTCAGCACGCAGGCCCCCACTACCTCGCCGGCTTCCTCGGCGACCAAGCACAGAGCCCCGTCCAGGTAGCCCCGAATGCGCGCTTCCGACGGATCCGCGACAAGAAGCAGCGGCAGGGGTAGCGCATCCGGCGACACGGCTTTAAACGTCAGCATAATCAAAGGATGTCAGAAAGCGGGCCAGGGTGACCAGGGGCTCCGGCAATCCGAACCGCCACGCCAGGCCGGCACGCTCAACCGATACCCGGCATCCCGACGTAACCCGGCAGTGCCTTGATGCGCTCGATCCAGGCGCGGATCGCCGGGTACGACTCCAGCGAGACACCCCCTTCCCAGCCCAGGGCGATGTAGGGAAACACCGCGCACTCGGCAATGGTCGGACGGCCCATGGCAAGCCACTGGTGCTCGCTCAGGTGTTGTTCGATCAACGGCAGTACCCGCGCGCCGATCTCCAGTGCCCTTTCTTTGTCCAACGGGTAGCCGAACTTGTCGATCAAACGGGCCGCGTTGGGGCCGTGGTTAATCTCGTTGGCTGCCGTGGACAACCACTGCATCACCTCGCCTTGGTGGGCGGCGCTGTCCGGCCACCACTGGTGTCCACCGTAGCGGCGGGCCAGATAGACCAGGATTGCCTGGGAATCTCGCAGGACGACATCGCCGTCTTCGAGCACCGGCACCTGGGCCCAGGGGTTCAGATCGATAAACGGGGATTGCTTATGCTCGCCGGCGGCCAGATCGACCGGCTTCAGTTCCATATCCAGGCCCACCAGGGCGGCGAACAAACGGACCTTGTAGGCGTTACCGGACAGTTCCATATCGTAGAGTTTCATGGCGAGTCTCCTTATTCGGTTTCGGGCAGCAGCTGGTTGAACTCCAGCACGTTGCGGTCGGGGTCGCGGATAAACAGGGTGATGCGGCGCGGGCCCAGGCGGTGGATGCCCTCGGTGATCTCGATGCCCGCCTGGTCCACCCAGTCCTTCAGGGCGTAGAGGTCATCCACCACGAACGCCGGGTGGGTGACGCCCGGCAGCTTCACCGGCTCGTCCAGCAGCACGTTGCGGCCATGGGGCAGGCGCGTGCCGTTGAAGATCAGATTGATGCGCACGCCGTCCGGCGTCTCCATTTCGTTCGCCTCGAACCGCTCGAAACGGCGCACCTCCGTGAACCCGAGCTGCTCATAGAACGCCACCGCCTGCTGGCGGTCGCTGACGCGGATGCCCACGTGGTCGTACTCACGAATGGGTGGCGGTTGTTTCATCACTGGCTCCTTCTGCGAAAACAAGAAGCGCCAGTAAACGCCCATCGCCGTATTCAATAAATGGCGCCAACCTGCTAGCTTTATTCAGCTTTTCGCAAAGATGGAGCCGCGCGCCCCCGATGGACAAACTCAAAGCCATGAGCACCTTCGTCGCCATCGTCGACCAGGGCAGCCTCTCCGCCGCCGGCGACAAGCTGCACCGCTCCCCCGCCGCCATCGTCCGCACCCTGGCCGGCCTGGAACGCCACCTGGGCGTGCGCCTGCTCAACCGCAGCACCCGCCGCCTCGCCCTCACCGACGAAGGCCGAGACTACCTGCAGCACTGCCGCCAGATCCTCGCCGACATCCAAGGCGCCGAAGCCCGCCTGGACAGCCGCCGCACCGAACCCGCCGGCACCCTGTCGATCACCGCGCCGGTGATGTTCGGCCACCTGCACCTGACGCCCCTGCTCAACCAGTGGCTCAAGCAACACCCGCACATGCGCGCCGACCTCACCCTCCTCGACCGCGTCACCGACCTGCTCGAAGAAGGCTTCGACCTGGCCCTGCGCATCGGCCACCTGGCCGACAGCAGCCTTATCGCCCGCCCCCTCGGCCACACCGGCTACGTGCTCTGCGCCAGCCCGAAACTCATCGAACAACGCGGGCGCCCGAACCACCCCAAAGACCTCGCCGACTGGCCCACCGTCTGCTTCGCCCCCGCCGGCAGCACCTGGCACTTCCAGGTGGACGGCAAACCCTGGTCACAGCGCATCGACCCGATCATCCGCGCCAACCAGGTCGACACCCAACTCGCCGCCGCCCGCGACGGCCTCGGCCTGTGCCGCGTGCTCAGCTACCAGGCCCAACAGGACTTCGAACGCGGCACCCTCGTGCCCCTGCTCACCGACTACAACCCGCCGCCGATGCCCGTGCAGTTCGTGTTCCCGCACAGCCGGCTGCTGTCNCCNCGGGTGCGGCATTTTATGGAGGCGGTGGAGGGNCCGTTGAGGAAGAGGTTGGCGGGCGCGGNCGGCGAAGGGGANTAGCGGTAAAGAGATTCGATTTTGAATCGGCTCAGACCGTGAGCCGATTAGCGCGCGGATTCGGCTCATCGATCGCCGAACAAGGAAGANACCCAAGTTGGGTTTCCAACTACCCAAAATGGGTATTTAGAAGAATCGGCGGCAGCGCCTAAGCGCTCTCGCGCTCATTCCAGGGACGAATAGCCGCCAGCGTCTCCGCCANCTCACGCTCCGCCACCTCNGTATCGTGCTCCACCTGCGCCCGCAGCCAATAGCCACGGGACAGNCCGAAGAAACGACACAGGCGCAGATCGGTATCCGCGGTGATAGCGCGCTTACCGGCGACGATATCGCCGATGCGCTGCGCCGGCACGCCGATCTCTTTAGCAAGGCGATATTTGGTGATACCCAGAGGCTTGAGGAATTCCTCGAGAAGCAGCTCACCGGGCGTCACGGGTGCAATACGAGTCATGATGCCCTCCTAGTGGTAGTCCACGATCTCAACGTCCGCAGCCCCGGCGGCGGTCCACCGGAAACAGAGGCGGAACTGATCGTTCACTCTGATACTGTGCTGCCCCTTTCGGTTTCCTTTCAGGGCTTCCAGGCGATTTCCCGGCGGCACTCGCAGATCATCCAACCGCTCGGCAATTTGCAACTGCCGAAGCTTACGCAGCGCGACGCGCTCGATGGCAACGAAACGTCGGACGCGCCTGCCGCTCGCCAGCGCTTCCGTGTCCTGGCATTTGAACGAACTGATCATTAGCAAATGATAACGCATGGCGTTATTAACGTAAAGCGTTATCATCAGGCGAACAATCACACCCCGAATATCCCAAGATGAGAGCACTGAGCGAATGGGATCCGGCTTCGGGATGGACTACGCCGGCAGCTCCGTGACCACCTCGGTGCGCACGGAATTGGCGATAAAACACTCGCTGTGCGCCTGGTGGTGCATCTTCTCGATCTGCGCGCGGCTTGGCCGGCGCTCGCCGGAGAAGCGGACGTCCGGGCGCAGCACCACGCGGGTGATCGCCAGCTTGCCGTGCTCGTTCTTCGCCATGGTACCCACGGCCTGATCGGTATAGCGGTCCACCACGTAGCGGCGTTTGGCGGCGATGCCCAGGAACACCAGCATGTGGCAGCTGGACAGCGCCGCCACGAACGCCTCCTCCGGGTCCACGTTCTCCGCCACGGCATGCGGCAACGGCACGATGTGCGGCGACGCCGACGCCGGCACCACCACGCCGCCGTCGAACGCCCACTCGTGGGCGCGGCTGTAGCGGTTATCGCTGAAGGCTTCGTCGGACTGGCGCTGCCAGCGAATGGTGGCTTGGTAATCGGCCATGGGAGACTCCTGGAATCAGTACCGGCGCTGCTCGCGCACCTCGTAGTGCTGGGCATGGCTGTCCCAGTGCGCCAGCACTTCCCGGGCCTTGTCCGGCACGTAGGACACCGTGACGTCCTCACCCACGAACGCTTTGATGGCGTCCAGGGAATCGAACTCCATCAGCGTGATGAACTCCACCTCATCGGCGTGCTCACGGCGCAACAACTGGATACCGCGATAGCCGGGCACCTGCTTGGCTTCGATGCCGGGGAAAATTTCTTCCTTGAGCAGCGCTTCGTAGCGGTCGGCGTTGGCGTGGGTGGTCCAGCCGTGCCAGATGCGTTTGATCATGGTCCTTTCCTCAACCGGGGGCCCGACGGAATCATTATGGCGTCACGGTGCTGGCTGACAAGAGACGGAGCACCTCCTCCAGACGGGCGACCGCCGCCGCCCGTTTCTCCGGAGTCATCGCGTTGATATTGCGAAGTTTCCACTGCACAGCAGGAAGCGATTCGGCTTTTTGTACCGGACATCGTCGCCAATCAGGCTCGCCGCGTTTGAAGGAAAGGAGGAACTCAATGTCTGCATCGGTAAGGTGGGCAGCCAGGGCTTTGAGCAAGGCATCGCCAACGGCTTGCAGCGTTTCGAGGGAGACGGCCTCCCGGCTCATGCCGGCGAACTCATCGGCGTGCACCTGATCCAGGGCCTTCCAGTGTGGATCGAGCAACTCCGCCATCGGCCGGGGGTGGCTCATCAGATAGACCAGGAAGCCCTCAAAAAGCGGCCGGTCTATGCCTTCGTTTTCCAGTAACAGGTGAACATCGAAAAGATCACGGGGATGCTGACGATCCAGGGCCGCACACAGCTTGCCGCCATACAGATCCGGCAGCGCCAGCACCGACGCCGATGCGAAGCCGAACTGATCTTCCACGGCCTCGCTGACGTCACGATCTTCCGGGGCGTGCAACGAGCCACGGACGACCGGGTTCACCTCCACTTTGACCTGCACCCGCCCCTGGCGAACGACCAGCTTGAGATCGTCATCCCCTCGGTTGTGTTGAAGGCAGCTAACCCCGGGCAGCTGCGTCTTGATGCGCCCTTGTATCCGGGTCAGGGCCTCCCGGGAGCGTCCCAGAGCGTCGGCACGCCCGTGGTCCGGCAGGTACGCCAAATCAATGTCCACGGACAGCCGCGGCATATCGCGGACGAAGAGATTAATGGCCGTGCCGCCCTTCAGGGCAAAGTCTTTTTCTTGCGCCACAAGCGGCAGCACTCGCAGCAGCAGCCGCACCTGGTCCGCATAGCGTGCATCAAACGTCATCCCCCCACTCCCTGGGTACCGTTACCTGAAAGTCCCTGTCCAGCCGACCGCGCGGATACAACTGACGCTTACCCGCGCCCAGATCGATACGCCCCGTGTCCAGACGCCGATACCAGGCATGACCGTAATGACGGGCCAGCAACAGGAAAGCCCGCTTCACTTTGACCGAGCGACAGGCCTCCAGCAATACCTGCAAACGCCGGGGGCGCAGCGTCACCAGCCCGCCGAACGTCTCCGACACCAGGCTGCCGAAGAACGCCTCACCGGACAGCGCATAAAACCACTCCAACACCGCGCGCTCCGGCGTCGCTACCTGGATATCAAAATCCCGCCCCGGCGGCGTATAAGACCGGATGCTGTCCGCAGGCGCCCGATCGAACAAGGCGTACTGCTGATAGCTCACCCTCACCCCCCAGTCGTACCCGGCGAACCAGCGCGGCAGCCGACGGCCGGGCTCGCCCCAGAGAGTGAGCGCTTCCTCACCAAAGCGCAGGAAATGGCTGCCTTCGCTGAGCTCCAGCGCCGACAACCCGCCCAACCAGAAGGCCGGCCCTTCGCCGAGCGGCTGCTGCAACCCGTACAGTCCGCCCTGCCAATCCACCTTGTCGCCGGCCCGCCGGTAGGCGCCGTGCCCCACCCGCGCTAACCACCCCTCCCGCGCCCAACGCCCGGCGGCCACGCTGGAGACACCATGAGCCGTCAGCCAGGGCTGGGAGAGGACCGCACCGGCGGGCCATTGCTGGAGGAGCTGGTTTACATTTTTCACTGATATAAGCCCATGAAGAACATATCCAGCCATAAATTAAACCATCGGTAGTTTAATTTATAGCCCGAAACATCCCATATGAACACATATCCATTAACTTTTTAAACTGACCACAGGGATTTCACCGGAGATGCAGAGAAACGAGCGCGCCCTGCCCCATTCAATACCCAGCCTACAAAGCGGCCTCCGCGGCTTTTGCGACCTCTACCAATTGGGCATTAAAACGTGCGGCATCCTTAGCGTAGTGCGCGCGCCGGTGACAGTTCGGGCACAGCGCAATCACGTTCTCGGGGTGGTCGGGCCCACCGTCGGCCACACGATGAAGATGGTGGCACTCAAGATAAGGACCTTGTGACGAGGAAAACGGCGCCGGCAGGACGCAGCCCTCGCAATATCCATTGGCACGAGCCAACGCATAGCGACGAATGGCCTCGGCGCGGTAGTAGGCAACTCGCATCCGAGTCTGTGGCTCGACGTCGCTAACGGCCTTTGGAAGCGCCGCCTCTCGAAGCTGCGCCAGCGAATAGCGCTTCAGCCTATTTGTATCGCCCGGGTCGTAGAGCGGGTGAGCGTCCCGCACCGAGGAGAAAGGAGGCGACGAATTCACATCGAGATGAAACACCAAGGCCTGACGCAGCTCACCATCCCGGTCAGGCCGCTCTTCCTGGTGGTAACCAATACAGTCCGCCTGCCCGATATAACGAACGTACCCACGGCGCGTGTATTCGAAGAGGTGCAATGTCTTGCCATCTTGCTGATGATGGGCAATGGCGCGATTGCCGCCGGTGAACGCCATGTCCCCGACTTGCCCCGCCCCGGTGTAGAAGAACACGCCGTCTTTGAATTCGTCCGTGTAACCGTGCCGACCACCGGTTTCTGAGACGAACAGGAACACGTAGGGAGCGTTCTTTGGTGTGGAAATACCGCCTTGCTGCTGCCCGCCATACACCTCATGGATTTGCGAACGGCGGTGATACTCCTTCCCCACTTCAAACACTGTGCTTCCCCAAGCCAATCGGACTACCCGGACGCCCAAGCCAGCGCCAGAGCGTCGACGATTATTGTTCGTCAGGGATCATAGCGGGTATGCGCTCTTGGTTGCAGCCTCGCAAAGGGAAGAAATCAAGGGATCGATGAAAAGATCTAAGGGTACAGAGTGACAGGAGAGCGTTAAAACGGCCGTAAAGCGAGGCGGGTATCTGAGCGCCCCTTCACTGGCGCTTAGGGGAAGGCGGCCACGAAGTGGCCCGCCTCCTCCGTTCAGGTCTGTATGAGCTTCAAGCCGCGACTAATGAACGGGCCACACTGAGCTTGGCCGCCAGCGTTTCACTGTGCTTGGCCAGCCACATGTCGTTGAGTAGCTGCAAGTTGAGCCAAAACTCCGGCGTAGTGCCCAGTACTTTAGCAAGCAGAAAAGCCGTTTCGGCGGTGACGCCTCGGCGGTTACCACAGAGCTCGTTAACTGTTTTCCGACCCACGCCCATTGCCTTAGCGAGTTCGCCTTGGGTTATCCCCAAGGGTTCAAGAAACTCTTCTTTGAGCATCAAACCAACACTCGTGGGTTGATGCGCCGGGATCCTCAATGCTTCAGCCATAACGCACCTCATTTTCTCATCACCGGTAGGTATGTGGGTCCAGATAGAGACCTCGGGCCTCACCGTGGTTCCACTGAAAGACCAGCCGGTATTGCTTGTTGACTCTGATTGAGCACCATCCCTTCAACTTACCGCTCAAGTGCTCAAACTTATTGCCGGGAGGAACCATAAGATCCTTCTCTCCCTCTGCGGCATGGATGATTTGAAGCTTTCGCCTTAACGCACTCTCTATGTTGCTGGGAATATGCCGTGTTGATTGACCACCAAAGTAATAGTCATCCAACCACTGATCTCTGAACTCACTGATCACGACGAATTGTACCCTGTATCGATACATGTTACAAGCCAGGATACCCGCTGCCTATGGGCCGATCCCTGGCTCCCCCGGTTCGCATCCTATTGTTTTTGATCGCCTTTATTGGTGGCAGCAGTAAAGCCAGACCAATGTCCCTTACCCAGCCCAGCAGAACATACTGGCCGGTAAACGCAACCCTCGAAGGAGGACGCCCGGCGACACAAGCTTGCTGGAAAGCCGCCGCCCGGCAAGGCGGCGGCGCGGGCGGCCGTCAGGCGCCGGAGGGCTCGGAGGCCGCCGAGATCACCAGGCGACCTTCGCTGACTTCTACCTCCAGCGGCGTGCCGACGTCGAAACCGGCCTCAGCGAGCCAATAGCCCTTCACGTGTACCCAGGGCACAGGCGGCTTGGGCGGGCGGCTTAGCTGGATGTGGCGCGGGGCAACGGACGAGTAGTACTGCCCGGGGTGGACCTTGAGGTGGCGAGTATAGGGAAACTCGCGTGGTTTCCGGGTTTCGGTTTTACCCACGCAGGCGCGTGACTTATGATTCCGTTCAGCCATGATGGACTCCTAGGTAGTCTGTTGTGGTTAGCTGCCTTCGGGTGTTGCCGCACCCGGAGGCAGCGCTTTTATTATAATCCGTAAAATAAAAAGCGCAACGACAAAAGGGAACTCGCCGTGTCAACCAAAGTTTTTATAAGTTATTCACATAAAGACACAGAGCACCTAGAAACATTAGAAGAGCACCTCACCGTTTTCAAACGATCCGGTCTAATATCAATATGGCATGACCGAAAAATAGTAGCAGGGCAGGATTGGGAAGCGGAAATAGACAGCAACCTAGAAGAAGCTGATTTAATATTATTTCTTATTAGCTCGAGCTTCATCGCTTCTGACTATTGCCAAGGCATAGAAATGAAGCGGGCATTAGAGCGTCATGAAGCCGGAGAGGCTAACTTGATAGGCATCGTCGTTCGACCATGCAACTGGCATGAAACGAATATCTCTAGGCTGCAAGCTGTTCCCAAAGACGCTCTAGCAATCACCGCATGGGAAAACCAGGACAGTGCCTGGACCGATGCAGCTAAAAGAATCAAAGATCACCTTAATAGCTTTACGCCCAAACCTTCATTCATGAAGGGCGGTAGCACTGAAAAGGCCCCTTCCAAACATACAACCGATTGGCTAGAAGATACTGAGATAAAATTTGCCCATCGAAGAATAAACAACATAAAGCTAAAAGACATATACGTAATTCCTGATATAGAACAAGAAAAGACAAAGGACATAGAGACGGTAACTATAGAAAGCGCTTCTCGGTTACAAGAGGAGCCTGATTTTTATCTCCTCTCCGGGGAAGAGCAGCAAGGCAAGACGTCGTTTTTGAAACATATATACGAACAAGAGCTTAGAAAAGGAAAGACGCCTATCTATATCGATGCCAGGCTGATAAAAAAGTCATCCGCCTCAGACACACTAGAAAAACTTATAGGGATACAGTACAAGAATGTTTCTTTCGAAGATTTTTTCGCCAATAAAGAGAACCTGATTCTACTAGACAACATAGATGAATTTGGACTGAATCAGAAATTCAGAAATCTCTTTTTGGAAGAAATAAACAGTATATCAAATCACATAATAGCAACCTGCCACACTTCCTTTATATACGTAACACCAGAGATTCCGCCCCTGGATCATTACAACCAAACAAGACTTCTAGGCCTCGGCAACAAGAAAAGGGACGAGCTAGTCCAGAAATGGGTGGGCCTTGGCATTGAAGAGAGCATCGACGAAAAAGAACTCTATGCTCAATGCGACGACTTTGAGACCAAACTAAACCTAGTAATCAAAAAGAACATCGTCCCTCCCAAACCAATATATGTTCTTATCTTACTGCAGATGTTCGAAGCCAACTCTCAGCTAAACTTGGAATTAACTTCTTACGGGCATTGCTATCAACAGCTTATTTACCAGTCATTTGAAAAAGCCAACATAAACAGAACAGACTATGAAAAATATCTAAACGTTCTAACGGAACTATCATGGTGGATATTCAAGGAGGAGCAGGAACCGAACGAAGATCAGCTCGACCGGTTTTTTGAGGAATACTCAGAGAAATATTTATCTGTCGATCAGAAATCAGTTGTCCGAAAACTGGTAAACCATTCCATACTGTCAAAAAGCAACTTCAGGACCGGCTTTAAATATCCATACATCTATTACTTCTTTGTTGGCAAAAAAATCGCCGAGTCCTACGGGAACTCTGAAGACGTAAAAAACAGTGTCCGAACACTACTTAAAGGCCTACACAGGGAAGATTTCGCCAATATATTAATATTTATAACTCATCACACCAAAGAGCCCTGGGTTTTGGAGGAAATTAGTCAAGTTTTATCAGAGCTCTTCAAAGGACAGAGGCCCGCGACACTCAAGAAAGACCAGTTAAAGTTCATGGAAGACTTCATGAAGGGTATTCCTGAACTCGTCATTGAACAGAGGGAAATACAAAAAGAAAGAGATAAGCATAACGAGGAACTTGATCAAATAGAGAGAAATGGTAGCGCGGGCGATTCAAGTGACAACAAAGAGCAGCCGGATATATTTTTTAAGATCAACAAAACATTTAAAGGCATGGAGATCGCCGGGCAAATAATTCGCAACAGGCATGCATCACTAACCAGAGCTGATTTATTTGCTCTAGGCGACAGTGGAATATCAACTGGTCTTCGCTTTTTAGATTATTTCATAGAAATCTCAGACTCCGCAAAAAAGGAGATCGTTAACTTTATCGCGAACAATCTTTCGGAGCATCCCTCCCTCAGTGACAAAGAGATAGAAAAGAAGGCCGAAGACACCTACATACATATTACTTACGGTGTCATAAACTCGACAATCAACAAAATTGCATCGTCGATAGGCTCGAAAGAAGCGTCAGAAATATATCGACTTCTTGAACAAAAGGGAGACACCCCTGCTCATTCTTTGATTAGGCAGTCAATTGAACTTCAGTTCGGAAAGAAGCTCACCATTGAAAATGTCAAGAAATGCTCGGAAAAGATAAAGGGCAATGCTGTAGCAACAAGGATACTTAAAGAAATGGTCATCAGACATATTTATATGTTCCCGGTTGACTATAGAGAGAAGCAGCAGCTTTCGTCGCTTCTTAAAATATCCATAAAAGGACAAAGATTGCTTGACCAACGCTCAAGAGGAAAGGGCGCCAGATAAACGTCTTTTCTCAAAAAAGGCCGCCCCAAAAGGAGCGGCCATCACCAAGGAAGCCTGGAATTAAGAGTAAGGACTAACTTACCACACGGGTTAGGCGTCCCCTTTCTTCTTCGCCACCAGCGTCAGAATGTCGTAGCTGGCCACCAGTTCGTCGTCCTGATTCTTCACCTGCACGTCCCACACCACCACACCTTGCGGGGTGCCGTCGGGGGCGGCTTTGCCCTGGTCGATTTTGCGTTTGCAGGTGAGGCGGGCCTGGATGGTGTCGCCGGCGCCGACGGGATTGATGAAGCGCAGGGTGTCGAGGCCGTAGTTGGCGAGCACGGGGCCGGGGGCCGGGGAGACGAACAGGCCGGCGGCGGCGGAGAGCAGGAAGTAGCCGTGGGCGATGCGTTTGCCGAACTGGGAGTCTTTGGCGGCGATTTCGTCGAAGTGCATGTAGAAGTGGTCGCCGGAGAGGCAGCCGAAGTTGACGATGTCGGCTTCGGTGACGGTGCGGCGATGGGTGAGCAGGGATTCGCCGATGGCTAGGTCGTCGAAGTGGCGGCGGAAGGGGTGCACTTCGGTTTCCAGCACTTCCGCGCCGCGCACGTATTCGCCGGTGACGGCTGCGAGCATAGACGGAGAGCCCTGGATGGCGGTGCGTTGCAGGTAGTGGTGGACGGCGCGGATGCCGCCGAGTTCTTCGCCGCCGCCGGCGCGGCCGGGGCCGCCGTGCTTGAGCATGGGCAGGGGCGCGCCGTGGCCGGTCGATTCTTTAGCGGCTTCGGCGTTGAGCACTTGCAGGCGGCCGTGGCGGGCGGCCAGGGCCGGGATGGCGCGGGCGGCGTTCTTGGGGTCTTTGGTGGCGAAGGTGGTGACCAGGCTGCCTTTGCCTTTGGCGGCGAGTTCGACCGCTTCCTCCAGGTCGCCGTAGCCCATCAGGGTGCTTACCGGGCCGAAGGCTTCGATGTCGTGGGCGCCGCCGTCGGCGTGGGGGTCGCGGCTGCGCAGCAGGCGCGGGGCGAAGAAGGCGCCGTTTTCGGTGCCCTGGCCGATGGGGGCGGCGCCGCCGTCGGCACCAAAGAGACATTCGCTGGTGTTGAGCAGGTCGTTGACGGCGGCGGTGACGTCTTCTTTTTGGGCGATGGAGGCGAGCGCGCCCATGCGTACGCCTTCTTCGTCCGGGTCGCCGAGGGTGATTTTTTCCAGGCGCTGAATCAGGCGTTCGCCGAAGGCGTCCAGGTGCTGTTGCGGGACCATGATGCGGCGGATGGCGGTGCATTTCTGGCCGGCTTTGACGGTCATCTCGCGGACGATTTCCTTGGCGAGCAGGTCGAACTCTTCGTCGTCGGGGGTGACGTCCGGGGCGAGGATGGCGCTATTGAGCGAGTCCGCTTCGGCGTTGAAGGGGATCGAGCGGTTGATCACGTTGGGGTGCGCGCGCAGTTTGCGGGCGGTGTCCGCGGAGCCGGTGAAGGTGATCACGTCCTGTTCGTCGAGCTGGTCGAGCAGATCGCCGGTGCCGCCGATCACCAGTTGCAGGGCGCCTTCGGGCAGCGCGCCGGAGTCCTGCATAAGGCGCACGCAGGCTTCGGTGACGTAGCTGGTGGCGGTGGCCGGCTTGACGATGCAGGGCATGCCGGCGAGGAAGTTGGCGGCGAATTTTTCCAGCATGCCCCAGACCGGGAAGTTGAAGGCGTTGATGTGCACGGCGACGCCGCCGCGCGGCACCAGGATGTGGGTGCCGGCGAAGTGGTTATTCTTGCCGAGGGGAATCACCGGGCCTTCGTGGAGGACGTTGCCGGAGGGCAGTTCCTTGCGGCCCATGCTGGCGTAGGCGAACAGGGTGCCGAAGCCGCCGTCGATGTCGAAGGCGTTGTCGCCCTTGGTGGCGCCGGTGTGGCGCGACAGTTTATAGAGCTCTTTTTTGTGTTCCTGCAGGTGCAGCGCCATGGCCTTGAGGCGGGCGGCGCGTTCCTGGAAGTCGAGCTTGAGCAGTTCTTTGACGCCGGTGGTGCGGCCGTAGTGGACGGCGGCGGCGAAGTCCGGGGTGTCGTCGTGGGCGTAGGCGACGGTCTCGCCGTTGATCGCGCTGGCCAGCGGTTTGCCGGGCTGGCTGCCGAGCCATTGGCCGGCGAGGTAGCTTTGGAGGACGGTCATGGCGTGGCTCCTTGTTGATCGGTGTGTTTTCGCGGCGGGGCCGCTCGTTCGCGGGCAGGGCCCGCTCCCACAAGGGCCCGCGAAGGTTTTAGGGTTGATCGAAGTCGAGAACGACTTTGTCGGTGAGCGGGTAGCTCTGGCACGACAGCACATAGCCCGCGTCGATTTCGTAATCTTCCAGGGCGAAGTTGTTGTCCATTTCCACTTCGCCTTCCACCACCTTGCAGCGGCAGGTGGAGCAGACGCCGGCCTTGCAGGAGAACGGCAGGTCGGCGCCTTCTTTGTTGGCGGCGTCAAGAATGTTGACGCTGTCGCGGGGTACGCGGAAGTCGAGCTGGCGGCCATCACTAATGATGGAGACTTCGGTTTTGGCTTCGTCGTCGGCCACTTCTTCCGGGGCGCGGTGTTTGCGTTGCGGCTGCCCTTCCACGCCGAACAGCTCGAAGTGCACGCGGCGCTTTTCCAGGCCGTTGGCGATCAGCCGTTCCTTGACGGTGTCGGTCATGGATTGCGGGCCGCAGAGGAAGGCGGCGTGCAGGTTCGGGGTATCGAGCCAGCGGCTGAAGATGGCGTCGCATTTGTGCGCGTCGATGCGGCCGTTATAGAGATCCACGTCCTGCTGTTCACGGCTGAACATGTAGATGATGTTGAGCCGGCCCAGGTAGGCGTTTTTCAGGTCGCTGAGCGCTTCGCGGAACAGGGTGGAGCCGCTGGAGCGGTTGCCGTAGATCAGGGTGAACCGGCTGTTGGGTTCGGCTTCCAGCGTGGTCTTAATGATGGACAGGATCGGCGTGATGCCGCTGCCGGCGGCCACCGCCAGGTAGTGCGCCTCGCGTTGTGGGTCCAGGTCGATATGGAAGTGGCCGGTGGGCGGCATGACTTCCAGGGTGTCGCCTTCCTTGAGTTCGCCGTTGGCGAAGCCGGAGAAGCGGCCGCCGGGGACTTTCTTCACCGCCACGCGCAGGTCGCCGTCGTTGACGCCGGTGCAGATGGAGTAGGAGCGGCGCACTTCCTCGCCGTCCATGTGCGTGCGCACGATCAGGTGCTGGCCTTGGGTGAAGCGGAAGGTGTCGTTCAGCTCCGGCGGCACATCGAAGGCGATGGAGACGGCTTCGCGGGTTTCCGGGCGCACTTCGCGAATCTTGAGAGAATGAAATTGAGTCATGGTCAGAGGCACTTAAAGTAGTCGAACGGTTCCAGGCACTGGCGGCACTGGTAGAGCGCCTTGCAGGCGGTGGAGCCGAATTCACTGATTCGCCGGGTGTCGGTGCCGCCG